>Ga0081539_10000104_pt1 | contig 197478 bp, 182 predicted proteins | sample TabmetS4T2R2_FD_71023 | JGI IMG/M metagenome (GOLD analysis project Ga0081539, IMG submission 71023) | Tabebuia heterophylla rhizosphere microbial communities from the University of Puerto Rico - S4T2R2 | ecosystem: Host-associated > Plants > Roots > Rhizosphere ... | reverse complement strand
CCGGTTGGAGGTCCGCGACGCGGGCGCGTCGCCGCACGCGGTGCAGGCGACGCTTCCAGATCGAGACTCCAGCAGCACACCTCACGACTTCGTGAGGGCCGAAGGGTGGGAGACGCGGAGCGGCTCCACTTCTGATTAGGGGCTAAACCTAGGACTGATTTCGGTTTAGGTCAAGACATCGACTCGCGAACGCAGCTCGAGCGCGCGCCGTTTCGATATCTGCGGCCAGACGCGAATCCGGATCAGCCAGTACAGCAAAAGGGCGAAGGGCAGAAATGCCGGGATCTTCAGTACGCCGGTCTGCCGCACTTCGGGCGGGAAGAGTTTCGCCTGGCCGACGAAGAACGATCCCGTGAGCGTCAGATAGAACGTCATGAAGCCGCCCATGATGTTGGCGGCGACCGGCGTGATGAAGATGGAGATGAATGCCCCGGTGCCGGACATGATCAGCATGGACACGAAGAAAACGGTGCCCGCCTGGCGGTGCAGCGCGGATCCCTTGCGGAACGTCATCGACGCTGCGCCCGCGACGAGCGCGGTCAGTCCCATGGAGGTATGCGCGTGGCGCAAAATCAGATGCGGGATCGTCACGTCGCCCTTCGTCCGCAGGTGTCCTATGGGATTCCCATACGGACGCGACGACGTCTGGTTTCACGCCCTCAGCCGGCGACGACGAAACTCTTGCCGTCGTGTGTGATACGGGTCCAGGCGGTTCTGGCGTCGTGCTCGAACAGCAGCAGCCACTCCTCCTCCGCCGCGCGCCCCAGCATGCGACGCTTCGTCTCGAGCGTGACCAGCGGTTCGACGTCGTAGCCCATGATCCAGGGCAGCGGCAGGTGCGACGTGGTTGGCGCGAGATCGCCAAGGTAGAACGCCACCTCTCCGCCGCTCTCGAGGCGGATACCCTGATGGTGTGGTACGTGGCCCGGCGTGGGCATCACGGTGATGCCGGCGACGATCTCCTTCTCGCCCTGCACGAGATCGAAACGGCCGGTGTCGCGGATGGGGACGAAGTTGTGCGCGAAGTAGCTGGCGGCGGTGCGCTCGTTCGTGTGCGTCGCGTACTCGTACTCCCCCGCCTGCACCACGTAGCGCGCATTCGGGAATGTCGGCACGATCGCGCCGCGCTCATCGCGACGCGTGTCGCCCCCCGCATGGTCGAAGTGCAAATGCGTATTGATGACGAGCGCGATGTCCTGCGGCCGCACCCCCAGCTCCCGTAAGCCATCCTCCAGCTGCGTCGCGCCGTCCGCCCCCCGATTCTCGACGCCGTAGATGTCGTGGAACTTCTCGTTTTCCTTGTTGCCGGCGCCCGTGTCGATGAGAACGAGCCCGGACTCGTGCTCGATGAGCAGGCAGCGCATGCCGAGCTGGATGCGATTGCGCTCGTCCGGCGCGATGCGTCGCTCCCACAGCGGCTTCGGCACGACGCCGAACATCGCACCGCCATCGAGCTTCTGCCCACCGGCCTGGATGGCATGCACCTGCCAGCGACCGATCCTGCGACTCTGCACGAGCGGGCCGACCGCGACCGCGGCGGTCATGCGACGTTCTCGATCGTCACGGGTTGCGGCAGCGCCGAGTATCGCGGAGTGGACCGCGGCGCGCGGATGAACGCGGTGAGCTGCTCCCACGTATCGATGTCCTGACGCCGCGCGTCGGCCAGCATCCGCAGAAGCACCTGCGCGGTCGCGCGCGCGTCACCCCCCGCGCGATGTCTCCCGATGATCGGCACCTCGTAGTGCCAGGCGAGAGAGTCGAGGTTGCGACGCAGCAGGTGCGTCAGCAGCTTGCGCGCGAATTTCACCGTGCAGAGGCGGTGCGTGTTCGGCCGCAGCACGCGTCCCGTGACGCGCCTCAGCTCGCGGTTGAGAAAGCGCCAGTCGAAACGCGCATTGTGCGCGACAAAGACGTGACCCTCGAGCGCTTCCATGACGCGATCCGCGATGTCGCCGAAGGTTGGCGCTTCGTGCAGCATCTCCCATCGGATGCCGGTGATCCGAGTCGACCATCGGGAAACCGGGCACTGCGGGTTTACGAGGACGTCGAGCGCCGTCGTCGCGACGCCCTCCCGCACGTGAACGATGCCGATCTCCATGATGCGATCCTCCCGGAGCCGTGTGCCGGTCGTCTCGACGTCCACCACGGCATAGCTCAACGACCGGAGGTCGCTCAGGTCCATGGATCATCGCGCTGAGCGGGACACGTCATGCAGCGCGGGCCCCCGCCACCGCGGACGAGCTCCGAACCCTCGAAGGAGATCACGGCGCGGTCGGCATCCTTGATGCGCGCTTCGCCGGTCAGCAAGGCGACCGACGGCACCACGCGGAACCCCGCGCGCTCCAGCTCTCGCAGCGTGGCTTCGTTCCGTGAGTACGACAGAATCACACCCGGCTTGAGCGCGGCCGAGTTGCACCCGGATGCCCACTGCTCCCGGTCCTGCACGGTGCGCCGGTCGCCACCGCACAGCACCGGCTCGAGCGGCATCTTCAGCTCGCGCATCACGTCGAAAAAGGTCGCGGGCTCGCGCAGCGACTGGTTGCCACGATGCCAGTGCAGCACGCGCAGCCGTTCCGGTCCGAGAAAGTGGGGCGGGTACACCAGACAGAGGTCGCGATCGATCTGCGTGAAGATCATGTCGAGATGGATCGCCGTCGCGTGCTCCGGCATGACGACGATCACGACGTCGGTAACGCACGTCTTCTCGAACAGCAGCGACGCCAGCCCGTCGATGGCCGCGGGACTGGAGCGCTCAGAGAATCCGATGAGCACGACGTCCTCGCGCAGCGGATGGACGTCCCCGCCCTCGATGGTGTAATGATGTCGTCGCTCGATGGAGCCGTCATAGAGCAGGCCGCGACTCTTGAAGTCGGGGTGATGCATGAAGATCGCCTTCATGATCAGCTCTTCGGGCCAGCGGATGCCGTAGCGCATCGATCCGATGAGCACGTGGTCCCCGACCGGGATGCAGCTGTCGCGCGTGAAGAACAGGTTCGGCAGCGGCGGCAGCTCGTAGCCCGTCTCGTTCAGCGCCTTCGACAACAATCCCGCCCGCTCCTCCTTGCCCTCGATGAGCATCGTCGCAAGCTGGGCGGGCTCCATCTCGGTGATGTCGCGCGCGAGCGGCTCTGACGGCACGATGTCCATCGTCTCGCGCACGAGAAGGTCGCGGACTTCGGACTGATGCAGCACGTCCTCGAGGAGCTCACGGACCTGGTAGACCTTGGTGAAGCGCTCCAGGATGGCGATGAAGCGCTGGTGCTCCCGCCGCGCCACCTCGGCTTCGATGATGTCGTCGTAGAGAAAGTCTTCCCGGGTCCGCGGCGTGACCGCGTACAGCTCGTTCCCCGGAGTGTGCACGACGACGGCTCGAAGCTGCCCGATCTCCGAGGTGACTTGGACTTTCATACCCGAAGATAACCTGAAGTGCTGAGGGCGGAGGGCTGAGGGCTGAGGCCACCGTTCACTCTCAGCCCTCAGAACTCAGCCCTCAGCCCTCGTGGTCGGCCCTCCACTCTCGACGATGGGATCTTTAATTTGTGAACGAATTCACAAAGCCTCGCCAAGCCCGTGAAACGCATTGCCGATTCGACGGTTCGCCGGCTCTCGGCGTATCTGAGATTTCTGGAGGACTTCGAGGGGCGTGGTCTCTCGACCATCTCGAGCGATGAGCTGGCGCGTCGCGGCGGGACGACGTCCGCCCAAGTCCGGAAGGACCTGTCCTTCTTCGGGTCCTTCGGCAAACGCGGCCTCGGGTACTCCGTGCCCGAGCTCGCTGGCCGGCTGCGCGAGATCCTTGGCCTCGGACGCCAGTGGAAGGTGATCATCATCGGCGCCGGTAAGATCGGCGCGGCGCTCGTGGCTTATAAGGGCTTCCGGCAGCGCGGCTTCCACATCCTGGCTGCCTACGATTCCAACGCCGAGAAGATCGGTCGGCAGCTCGAGGGTGTTCCCGTGCGCGACATCGCGCAGCTGGAAAAGGACGTCCACAGGGACCCGCCGGACATCGCCGTTCTCGCGGTGCCGAGCGAGATGGCGCAGAGCGTCGTGGAGCGGGTGGTGCGCGCCGGGATCAAGGCGATCCTGAATTTCGCGCCGACCCAGCTGCAGGTTCCGCCCGACGTCGCCGTGAAGACGGTGAACATGGCGATGGAGCTGGAAAGCCTGTCCTTCGCACTGACGAACAGAGATTAGGGACCGGCTCGATGTAGCAGGCGGTAAAGCGCCGCGAACTGTTCCGGGCTGAGCGTCTCCGGCCGCGCGACAGGATCAATTCCAGCCTTCTCGAGCAACGCGGCGGCGCCCTCCGCGGACATCGGCTTCAATTCGCGCACGACTCTGCGCATCTGCTTTCTGCGAAGCCCGAACGTCGCCTGTACGGTTTCGCGAAAACCCTGCTCCTCCTCGGGCGCGACGATCGGATCGACGCGCGGGCGCACGCGTGCCACGGCGCTCTCGACCTTTGGTGGCGGCGTGAATGCTCCAGCCGGAACTCGAAATACGATCTCGGCGGTCGCGAGCGCCTGAAGATTCACGGACAGGGCGCCGTACTGGCCGCTCCCGGCCGCCGCGGTCATGCGCTCCGCGACTTCGCGCTGAACGAGATAGACGGCGCGATCCGCGCGTGGCCGCTTCAGCGCGTGAAAGAGGATCGGCGTCGTGATGTAGTACGGCACGTTGCCGACGAGCGCATATCCGCCGCCGGCGACTTCGCCCAGGTTCACGGTCAATACATCGGCTTCGACGATGTGCACCCGGGCATCCGACGCATATCGCTCGCGAAGAAGCGCGGCGAGCGCGCGGTCGTACTCGATGGCGACGAGCCTGCCGGCGCGCTCGCGCAGAACTTCGGTGAGGCTTCCCCGCCCCGGCCCGATTTCGACGACTGTCTCCTCCTCCCTGATCTCGAGCGCGTCTGCGATGCGCGTGAGGATGCGGCGATCCGAGAGAAAGTGCTGGCCCAGGCTCTTGCGAATGGGCGGCAGCGCGTCGCGCCCGGCGCCCATCGTCAGCTGCGCAGCGCGACGATCGTCAGGTCATCGCGGCGCCGCGCGTCGCCCGTATGCTGATCGAGAAGCGCAAAGATGCGATCCAGCATGCGAGCAGGCGTTTCGTCTCGATGGACACGCGCCACCTCGACGATCTTCTCTTCGCCGAGCCGCTGGCCTTGCCGGTCGCGGGCGTCGCTCACGCCGTCGGTGAACAGGAGGAGGAGGTCGCCCGTCGTCCACGGCCGGCTCGCGCCGGAAGGCGTGCCGCTGCCCATGCCGAGCGGAGGATCGAGAGCAGGCAGACGCTCGACCTTGCCGCTCTTGGGGATCACGAACGCATGCGGATGGCCGGCGTTGGCGTAGTGCAGACGACCCGCGTTCCTGTCGACGACGCCGTAGAACATCGAGATGAACATCTCCGTCGTGGCCAGCTCGTCGCGCATCGATGCAAGCAGCGCGGCAAGGGTCTCGCCCGGGTCCGCGGTCGTCTGCGCGTGAATCGCCGACGCGCTCATCGCCAGCGCCATGATCAGCGCTGCCTGATACCCGTGGCCGGACACGTCTCCGATCATGACGCCCGTTTTCCCCGGGCCAAGGCGAAAGAGGTTGTACAGATCGCCGCCGACACTCTCGGCCGGCACGACGCGCGCGGCGACCGTCGCGGTAGGCGCCACCGTGTCGACGCTCGGCAGAAGACGCATCTGCAGGTCGTGCGCGTGCTGCATCTCCTGCTGCAGACGCTGCTGGCTCAGCGATTCGCGCACGAGGCGCGCGTTCTGGATCGCGGTTCCAATCTGCGTCGCGATCGCGGAGATCAGCTTCTGGTCACCAGCGGTGAACGGCTGGCCGCTGCGTCGGTCGGAGAGATTCACGACGCCGAGCGGTTCGGCCCGCCCACCAGGAGACGTCCACATGATGGGCACGGACAGCATCGCACCCTTTCGGAAGGACCCCTCGCCGTCCCACATCATCTGATTCGCGTCGACGATCGTCGGATGGCACGTGCGGAAGACCTTCGCGGACACGCTCGATTCGTCGTCGACGGGGATGTCCGGAACGTCGCCCGCGCGGACGCCAAGCGCCGCGACGGCGGTGAGCGCGCGTCGCGTCGTGTCGTTGACCAGCACCGCCGCCTTGCGCGCGCCAACCGTCTCGGAGATCTCACCGAGAATGCGCGCTGCCGCCTCCTCCAAAGAGACCGTGCGGCCGAGGATTTCGCTGATCGTGTAGAGGAGATTGATCTCCTCGTAGCGCTCCGCGAGCTCGTTGGCGGCGTGCTCGACCTCGAGCGCCGACTGCAGGAACTGGGACACCACGGGAAGGAGGAAACGGAGCTGCGAGTCGAGGTCGACGGCCGGGTTGTCACTGGGTCCGACCACGAGCCAGGCGCGTCGGGGGCCGGGGATTGCCGCGATGAGGGTGGGACCATCGGAGGTGTCGAGCGGCTTGGACCCTTCGGATAACGGGGGGAGCGCGGCCGGAGGCGGGGCGCGATTCGTCGCGGCCTCCCAGGACAGCGTTCCATCGGGCGCGCGCGTCCAGACGGCGGCGTTGCAGCCGCTGGCGGCCTTGAATGCGTCCAGGACCGACGCGAGATCGGTCATGACGCGCGCCGGAGCGTCAGTCGGACGATGTTGCCGGGACGCCCCGCGAGCCGCTCCACACGGTCCATCAGCTTGCGCATGAGAAACAGCCCGCGTCCCTGCTCACCCATGATCCGATCCGGCGTCGTCGGATCCACCGTGCACTGCTCGAGATCGAACTCCTTGCCCTCGTCGCGGACCTCGATGATCAACTTCGCGCGGTCGACGCGAACGCGCACGTACACGTGCTTGCGCGGGTCATCCGCGTTGCCGCGGAGGATGGCGTTCGACAGCGCTTCCGTGAGCGCGACGGGCACGTTCAGCATCAGCTGCCGTGCCCCGAATTTCATGAGCGCGCACTCGTGGCGCACCAGATTGACCACACCCTCGATCTCCCGAACGTCGTTCGGGATCTCCAGATCTATGGTGCGAACCTTTGGTCGCGCGCGGCCGGAATTCGGACTCAGAAGCTCTGGAGCGCGCGTTCGCGCGTGTCCGCGATCTGGAACAGCGTATCGAGCTTCGTCAGCTCGAAGAGCGTCTTCAGATCGTCGTTGAGATTCGCCAGGCGCAGCTCCCCTCCCTGTTCGCGGATCTTCTTCGAGAGCGAAACGAGCACGCCGAGTCCGGAGCTGTCGATGTAACCGGTCTGTGAGAAGTCGATGAGAAACTTCCGCTCGCCGCGTTCCAGCTCATCGAGCACCTTCTGCTTCAGCTCCTGACGATTGCCGACGATGAGCTGTCCTTCAACGTCTACGACGACTACGTCATCGGATTTCTTGATCGAGAAGCTCATGTAGTGCTCTCCTCAGCGTTCGAGGCTGGAGACGGAAGGATCGGCGGCCTGCAACGCCGTGATGGCCGCCACGTGGATAATGTCATCGGTCGATGCACCGCGCGAAAGGTCGCTGCACGGACGGCGCAACCCCTGGACGATCGGCCCGACCGCCGCAGCGCCGCCAAGTCGTTGGACCAGTTTGTACGCGATGTTTCCGGCATCCAGCGAAGGGTAGACCAACACGTTGGCCCGTCCGGCGACGGAACTGCCTGCCGCTTTCCGAGCGGCCACGGCCGGCACCAACGCCGCGTCTCCTTGCAATTCTCCGTCCACGGCGAGGTCAGGCGCGCGGCGCCGAACCTCCGCGAGAGCCTGCCGAACCAATGTCACAGAGTCGCCTTCGGCGCTGCCGTATGTGGAATACGAAAGAAATGCGACCCTCGGCGTATCGCCCACGATTCTCGGCCGGTCCATCGCCGCCGCAATCGCGATATCGGCCAGCTGCATCGCGTCGGGATTCGGCACCACCGCGCAGTCCGTGAAGGTCAGCACTTCGTGCCCTGTGTCACGAAATGGATCAACAACCATATAGAAGGCGCTCGATACGGTCCGGACGCCGTCGGCGGGACCGACGAGCCAGAGCGCCGCGCGAAGTACGTCGCTCGTCGTATGTGTCGCGCCGGCGACGCAGCCATCCGCGCTCCCCGTGCTCACCAGCCAGTCGGCGAAAAAGAGCGGATCGATCGCCAATCGCCTGGCGGCGTCCGGCGACAATCCCTTGCGGGCGCGGCGCGCGAGCAGCGCATCGGCGACCTGCGCGGCACGAGCATCCGTCGCGGGATCGATGCACTCCACCCCGAGCGCGCGGGCACGATCGTGCGTCGCGGGCGCGGAGGGATCGAGCACGAGCAGCGGATCGACGATCCGCTGTTCCTTGAGCGTCGCGACCGCGTCGAGCGTCCGCAGATCCGCGGATTCGGGAAACACGATGCGGCGACGCAGGGCGGCGGCGCGCCGCAGAACGCCCTCGAGAAAGTCGTGCGTCATGCGTCAACGTGCGTCGTGCGTACTACGTCTCATGCCTCTTACGTCACGCGTCACGCGTCACGCGTCACGCATGAGACGCACGACGTACGACGTACCCTGACTCATGACTCGAACTTCCGGCGTAGAGCACTCGCAACGGCCGGGTGCACCAGCCCGGTCACGTCACCGCCGAAGCGGGCGACCTCGCGCACCATGCTCGCGCTGATGTACGTCGTGTCGAGCGACGGCACCATGAACACCGTCTCGAGCCCCGGCGCGAGGTGCCGGTTCATCAGCGCCATCTGGTACTCGTACTCGAAATCGCTCACCGCGCGCAGGCCGCGTATTACGACCTTTGCTTTCACCTCGCGCGCGAACTCCACGAGTAGACCGTCGAAGCTCTTCACCTCGATGCGCGTTTCGTCGGCGATCGCCTCCTTGATCAGTGCAACGCGCTCCTCGATGCTGAAGATCGGCGTCTTGGACACATTGCGCGCGACGGCGACGATCAAACGGTCGACGAAGGCCAGGCTGCGCATCATGAGGTCTTCGTGCCCGCGCGTGATCGGATCGAAGGAACCCGCGTAGATGGCGATTCGCATGACGCGGGGAAACTAGGGCGTCCGGTAGAACGTCACCACCGTATCGCCATAGACACGGCGGTCCGCGTCTCCGGGCAGCGTCACGCCCTTTTCGTGCTCGATGCCAAGCACCCGCGCGAAGGGCGTCGCCAGCCACAGCTCTGCGATGCGCTCGGCGGCGCCGATCCGATACGGCGGATCCGCGAACGCGACGTCGTACTCGGCGGCAGCGAGTCGCTCGGCGAATTTCACGGCGTCCCCCCGATGCACGACGGCTTCGCCGCCCGCCCCGACGGTGCGCAGATTGTCCCGAAGCGCCGCAAGACTCTTTGCGTTGAGCTCCACGAAATCGGCGCTGCGCGCATCGCGCGAGAGGGCCTCGATGCCGAGCGCCCCTGACCCTGCGAAGAGGTCGAGCACGCGCGCTCCGGAAAGGTCGGGATGCACGATGCTCATCCACGCCTCCTTGACACGATCGCCCGTCGGACGGACGCGATCGTCCGCGGGAGGCTTGAGTCGCCTGCCCTTCCACTTGCCGGCGACGATGCGCAGCCGCCGCTCCCGGGACTACGCGCGGAAGTCGGCGAGACGCAGCTGCAGGTCGCCGTTCCAGTCGTCGCGGTCGAGCTTGAAGGCGACGTCGATCGTCGCACCGACGGCGAGCTCGGACGCGCGCCCGCCCATGCCCCAGCCGATTGCTGTCAGCTGCGTGCCATTCTGGTGCAGCAACACGCGCAGCCCGTCCTTGCCGACGGTCTTCGGCGCGGCGGCGACGCGAACGCCGCGCGCGACGAGCACAGGAGCCGGATTCCCGATGCCGCACGGCTCGATGTACCGGAACAGCTCCTCGAGATGGTCGCTGACCTCCTGGAGCTCCACCTCCAGATCGGCGCGCAGTTCGGGGACGAGGTCCTCCGGCCGCAGCGTTTCACGCGCGACTTCGTTGAAGCGACGCGTGAAATCAGCGACGCGGTCGCGGGCCACGGTGACGCCTGCCGCCGAGCGGTGTCCGCCGAATCGCAGCAGGAGGTCGCGGCACTTGCTGATCCCGGCATGGAGATCGAAGGGCGAGATGGAACGGCCCGATCCCTTTCCTTCATTCCCCTCGAGCGCGATCAGGATGGTGGGCCGGCCGAACTCCTCGACGATGCGCGACGCGACGATCCCGATGACGCCAGGATGCCAGCCCTCGGCCGCCAGCACGATCCCGTAGGTCTGTTCGAGGTCGAGCGTCCTCACCATGTCGCGCGCGGTCTCGAGCACGGCGCGATCCAGCTCCTGCCGATGTCCGTTCAGCTCCTCGAGCTCGCGCGCGATGGGGTTCGCGACACTCTCTTCGTTGGCCAGGAGGAGCTCCACGCCACGCAGCGCGCTCCCGACGCGTCCGGCCGCATTCAGGCGCGGCGCGAGAATGAAGCCCACGCGTCCCGACGTGATGAGCTTTTTCTCGAGCCCGGCCGCACGCCGCAAGGATGCGAGTCCCACGTTCTTGGTCTCGTTGAGCACGCGCAGGCCGCAGCGCGCCAGCACGCGATTCTCGCCGCGAAGCGGCGCGACGTCGGCGATCGTCGCCAGCGCAACGAGGTCGATCATGTTGTAGACGGGGTTCGGACTCGCCGCCATCGCCTGCGTCACGCCCATCGCGAGCTTGTAGGCGACAGCGGCGGCGCAGAGATCCTTGTCCGGCGACGTGCAGCCCGGCTTGCGCGGGTTGAGTACCGCGAGAGCACGAGGAAGCGGGCCGCCCGGGAGGTGATGGTCCGTCACGATGACGTCGACGCCGGCGCTCTGCAGCTCCTCGACGGGCGCGAGCGCGCTCGTGCCGCAGTCACAGGTGATCACCAGCTTCGCTCGCACGTCGCGCGCGGCGCGCACGCCGGCGGCCGTGAGGTCATAGCCGTCGCTGCGGTGCGGAATGAACGGCGTGACACGCGCGCCGAGCCGGCGCAGGGTGCGGGTGAGGATCGTCGTCGAGCAGATGCCGTCCACGTCGTAGTCCCCGTGAACGAGGATCATCTCGCCCGCGCGGATCGCGCGCACGACACGCTCGACCGCACGATCCATGTCGCCGAGCGTCGACGGGTCGTGCAGTTGCTCGAGCCTGGGCCGCAGGTAGCGCTTGGCGGATTCGACGTCCGCGAAACCGCGCGACACCAGCAGCCGGCACAGCAGCGGCGGAAGCTTCAGCTCGCGGCACAGCGTCTCGACGGCGCTCGCGTCCGCTGGCTCCGGAAGGAGCCAGCGCGAACGCGCACGAATTGTCGGTCTTGGCGCTGCGGGAACTGCGGTCGCGCTCACGCCAGCAAGCTAGGAGCGGTGCGGAACAGCGACAATCGCGTTATTCGGCAGCGTAGAGCAAAACACCGCATGCCTCGCAAAGCTCTGTTGCGCCTGTAGCTAGCATCGTGCTGCGGCGCTGAACGGGGATCGCGGTATCACAATGTGCGCACGACGCGCCGCGAAGTGGAAAAACCGACGTCGAACGGCGTTTTTGACGAATGCGATCGTACCGCTGCAGCAGGTTGCGAGGCACAGACTGCGCTTTGCGGTCGCGATCGGCCCGGACCTCACCAAGCTCCTTCTCCAGCGTCGCGCGATCCGCCGCCAGCGTCGCGCGCGTCTCCTGCTGCACGTGCTCGATGTCCTTCACCGCCTTCTCGCGGTCGGTGGCCAGCCGCCGTAGTTCGGCGAGGCGGTGCTGGATCGTATCGAGGTCACGCTCTTCGTCTGCGATGAACCGCTTGGCCTGATCGATCTGCGCCATCGCGGCGGCGGCTTCGCGAGGCGTGCTGACCTGACCGAGGAGTCCCTCGCTCTTGTCACGCATCTCGCGGTGCTGGCGGAGCCTGTCCTGCACTTCACGCTGGCGCTGTTCCTCTGCCTCGATGTGCTGCTTCGCCTGGGCGAAGGCTTCTTCCGCGCGCTTGCGGTCCTGCTCCAGCGTGGCGAGGCGCGGTGTCAGGGCGTTCAGGCGATCCTCGATGTTGTACGTCCGAAGATCATCGGCCTGCACCTCGAGCAGCGCGGCGACTTCATGGTTCACCTGCGGTCCCCTCCCGCTTCCAGCGACCTGTGTGTCACGATCGCGTTCGACCGAATGACTTCCAGCGACGTCCGCCAAGGGCATTGATCTCCGTCATCAGCTGCTGCTTGCGACGCACCAGCCTGTCTTTGTCTGCGTCGCTGGCGAGCGGAAGCTCGCGATCGATCCGATCAATCTTCTCGCCAAGCTCGCGCTGTCGCAGGACAGCGACGCAGTCCTGTATGATGCGTGCGGGCACGTCGAGGCCCCCCTGTTCGGCGGAGAGCTCATTCAACGCCGCGACGCCTGCCTCGTCGAGCGCGCTGGCCACCTCATCCACCCCGGCATCAGGCGACGCGACCAGCACGGCAAAGATGCGCGCCAATGCCGGATGCCGGAAGCTCTCGATACCGATCTTTTCCGCGACCGTCTCGATCTGCTGGCGTCGGTGAAGCATGAGGCGCACCAGCTGTCGCTCCGCCGAGATTCCCTCAGTGGTGAGAGGACGGCGACGCTCCTGCCGGCGCACGCGGGTCTCCGGCTCCTGACGCTCCGTGACAGGACGCGCCCGGCCGGTGCGCGCCTGGCGCAGCTCACGTTCGAGAACGTCCTGGGTGACCCCGACCGCTTCAGCGGCGCGGGCCAGATACAACCCGCGAGTGATCGCGTCGGATGCCGCGCGAATCGTCGGCAGGAGCCGGTCGAGCGCGGCGCGTTTGTGCCGCAGATCCGCGAACCATCCATGTCGTTGCAGGATTTGCAGCTTGCGCTCGAACACGTCGATGGCGCGCCCCAGCTCCAGCTCGAGCTTTGCTTTGCCCTGACGTCGCACGAATGTGTCCGGATCCTCGCCCTCCGGCAGCGTCACGACGTGCACCTTGATCCCCTGCCGCAGCAGCACGTCACCCGCGCGAAACGTCGCCTTGAGCCCCGCCTTGTCGCTGTCGTACAGCAGGAACACCGTCGTCGTGTAGCGGCGGATCAACTCGGCCTGCGCGTCGGTGAGCGCCGTGCCCAGTGGTGCGACGGTGCTCTCGAGTCCAGCGGCCAGCAGTCGCACGCAATCGAAGTAGCCTTCGACGAGAAGCACGCGCTCGTCCTTTCGGATGGCGTTCTTCGCCCAGTTGAGACCGTACAGGGTCGAACCCTTGAGGAACGTCGGCGACTCCGGGGAATTCAGATACTTCGGCTCGCCCTCGCCGATGACGCGACCGCCAAAGGCGATGACGCGCCCCTGTGCGTCGTAGATCGGGAACATCAGCCGATTGCGAAAGCGCGGCCGCGGCTCCTGTCCTTCCTCGCGCACGACGAGCAGCCCCGCCTCGATCTGCTGCGCGTCATCGTACCCGAGGGCGGCCAGATGCTCGCGCAGCAGCTTCGGGTCACGCGGCGCGAAGCCGAGCCCGAACCGGTCGGCCGTCGCGCGATCCAGCTCGCGCCCCTCCAGATACTGTCGCGCCGGCGCGCCGAGATCGTTGTCCCAGAGCGTGCGCGTGAAATACTCCGCCGCCGCACCGTTCATCTCCCAGAATCGCGTGCGCGGATCCGGACCACCCCCGCGCTCGCGCGAAACTTCCTTGACGTCAATTCCCGACTTGCCGCCGACGTACTTCACCGCGTCGACGAAGTCGAGCCCGAGCCGCTTCTGCACGAAGGTGAAGACGTCGCCCTTCTCGTGGCAGACGAAGCAGTGATACGCGCCCTTCGGGGACACCGAGAAGTTCGGGTCTTTTCCCTGATGGAAGGGACAGGGACCGCGAAAGCTGTTGCCGACGCGCTTGAGCTTCACCAGTTCGCCGACGATCGCCACGATGTCGGCGTGCTCGCGCACCTGGTCGATGACGTCGTCCGGAATCATCCCAACTCGGCGATCGTCACACCAGCTCCGCCCTCGTTCCAGGCACCCAGGCGGAACTGTTTGACGCGCGTGTCCTTGCTCAGCATGTCGCTCACGTGCTCGCGTAGCGCGCCGGTGCCCTTCCCATGGATGATGCGCAGCGACGGGAGGTCCGCGCGAATGGCGTCGTCGAGCGCCTGCATGATCGTGGCATCGAGCTCGTCGGCGCGCAGCCCCCGCACGTCGATCTCCGTCCGCGCCTGATACTCCGGCAGATCGCCGTGCCACGCAACGGCCGTCTCCACTTCGTCGGGGCGAAGCTTTATGAGCGTGGCTGTCGGCACGGTCAACTTCATGGAACCGACCGCCACGACGGCGTCCGCACCGCGGACCTCGAGCACGCGGCCGGTTCTGCCGCCCAGCGTTTCGACGCGCGCCAGGTCGCCCGCGTGGGGGACATTGTCTGCCGGCGCGCGCCGGTTCGCGGCGCGCTTGCGCGCCTTGTCCTCTTCGGCCTCGAGCTGCTCGATGACGGTGGCCTGCCGCGCCGCGAGCTGCTCGGTGTGCTGCCGCGCGGCTTTCGCCTTCTCATCGAGCTCTTCGGCGCCCGCGCGCTTGAGCTCACGCAGCGTGCGCTCGATCTCCGCGCGCGCATTCAGCAGATATTTGCGCGCATCCTGCCGCGATTCCCGCTCCATCGTTCGTTCGCGCTCGCGCACATTGCGTTCGCGCTTGGCGACGTCCTGCACGCGCCGCCGCGCGTCCTCCAGCAGCGTGTGCAGCTCCGCTTCGCGCTGCTTGAGCTCCGCTTGCTGCTGCTCGAGCTTCTCGATGAGCGCCGCCATGTCGCGCTCGGTATTCGGGACGCGGGCCTCCGCGCGGCCGACGACGGACTCGGGCAGCCTCAGTTTGCGCGCCATGCTGATGCCATATGAGCGGCCCGGCACGCCCTTCACGAACAAATACGTCGGCGCGAGATGCTCCGCGTCGAACTGCAGCGACGCGTTGACCACGCCCGGCAGATGGCTGGCGAGCTCCTTGAGCGCGCCGAGGTGCGACGTGGCAAGCGTCGTCGTCCCTCGCGTCGTGAGCTCCTCGAGGACGGACCATCCGAGTGCTGCGCCCTCGAGCGGATCCGTCCCCGATCCAAGTTCGTCGACGAGCACCAGCGATTCCGAAGTCGCCGACACGAGAATCTCCGCGAGGTTCTTCAGATGCGCGCTGAACGTCGACAGGCTCGCCTCGATCGACTGCTCGTCGCCGATGTCCGCGAAGTAATCGTCGAAGATGGGGAGTCGCGAGCCGCGGCCAACGGTGGGCGGTATGCCGGACTGTCCCATGGCGGAGAGCAGCCCCACGGCCTTGAGCAGCACCGTCTTGCCGCCGGTATTCGGACCCGAGACCACGAGCGTACGCTCGCTACCGGTCATCGCGAGATCGAAGGGCACGACGCTCCTACCCTGCGCGAGGAGCAGCGGATGACGGCCGTCGTGAATCGCCCACCCGTGGCTGGCGGCTACGAACCCGGGTATCGCGCAGTCGTACTTTTCCGCGAACGCGGCACGCGCGTGCAGTGAATCCAGCTCGGCGAGCACGTCCAGCGACTGCGCCATCGCCACGCGCATCGGACGCAGGTCGTCCGTGAGCGCGGCCAGAATGCGCTCGACTTCCTGTCGTTCCTCGGCCTCCAGCTCGCGCAGATGATTGCCGAATTCGACGGCGGCCGGCGGCTCGATGAACAGCGTGGCGCCCGTGGCCGAGGCGTCGTGGACGATGCCGTGCACCGCGTTGCGTCCCTCGCGGCGCACGGGGATGACGTAGCGGCCGTTGCGGACGGTCACCGACATGTCCGGCACGCGGAACGCGTCGTCGATGCGGGCCAGCTCTCGCTCGAGCAGTCGCACGAGCTCGCCCTGCGAGGCCCGCAGCTCGCGCCGGACTTTGCGCAGCGCGGGCGACGCTTCGTCTTTGACAGTCGCATCGTCGCCTAGGCTGCGGTCGAGAGCCGCTTCCATCGCCTTGTCGACGAGAAGTCGTCCTGGAAAAGTCGCCAGCGCGGCACGCGCTGCCGCGGGCTTCTTCTCGTCCAGCAACGCCTCGCGCGTGCGCGCGGAGCTGCGCAGCAGCCGGCGCGCGGCCAGGAGGTCGGCGATGCTCCAGACGGCGCCGGCGACGCGAAGCTTGTCGAGCGCGCGGCGCAGATCGGATACCGGTTCGGCGTACCAGGGCGGATCGCTCGCGCGCATCGCCCGCACGGCGGCGACTCTCGCGTGCTCGGTCTCGATCCACTCGACGTCGTGCTGCGGCTCGAGGGCGCGAACCCGTTCCGCACCCAGCTCGCCCGCCGCGTATCCCGCCACCTCATCAAGCACGCGCGGAAACTCGAGGACAGCGAGCGCGTGCCGGTTCACTTGCCGCCGAGTTCCTCGCGAGCGATGGCGTTGATGACGCTGCCCTCCGCCTTTCCCTTGAACTGCGGCATGACCTTCCCCATCACGGCGCCGACATTGGCGGCGCCGGCGGCGATGGCGGCTTTGACCGCGGCACGGATCTCGTTCGGATCGGCCTGCGCGGGAAGGTACTTCTCCAGGTGCACGGCCTCGGCGCGCTCCTTCTCCGCGAGGTCAGTGCGTGCGCCCTTCTCGTACATGTCGATGGATTCGCGGCGTTTCTTGATCCCGCGGCGGATGACGTCGACGACGTCATCGTCCGAGACGTCGCGTTTCAGCTCGATGGATCGGTTGCGGATCTCGGCGAGCGTGGTGCTCAGGAGGAGGGTGCCTGCTTTGTCCTGCGCCTTGCGTGCGGCCGTCAGCTCAGCTTGCAGCCGCGACTGCAGCGCAGACATCAGTTGTGCGTGCGGCGATTCTTCCGGATCGCGGCGTTCATCTTACGCTTGCGGCGCTCGCTGGGCTTCTCGTAGTGGCGGTGCTTGCGCAGGTCCGAGAGAATGCCGGCCTTTTCGCACTTCTTCTTGAAGCGCTTCAGAGCGCGTTCGAAGTTCTCATCGTCGTGGATGATGACTTCCGACAAGCGTTGCCTCCTGGGGCGTTGTGGAGCAGGGGTAAGTGTGGATAGCCGTTTAACTTACGATTCCGGCCTCAAGCCTGTCAAGCTAGCCTGGTGGCCACGTCATCCGGCGGCCGCCGAGCAGGTGCAGATGGATGTGAAAGACCGTCTGGCCCGCGTCCGAATTCGTGTTGATCACCGTCCGATAGCCGCGTTCATTGACGCGCTCGGACTTTGCGAGTTGGACCGCGAGGTCGTGCATCCGGCCCAACAACCACGGATCCTTCACGTCATTGAGGGACGCCACGTGCTCGCGCGGAATCACGAGGATGTGCGTGGGCGCCTGCGGGTTGATGTCGCGAAAGGCAACGCAATGCTCGTTTTCGGCGACGATGCTGGCGGGGATCTCCTTCTTTGCGATGCGGCAAAAGAGACAGTCGTTGGCCATTTCAATGACTCCGGCGTTGGAGTTGTACGGCCCGAATCACGGCGACGCCTGCGATGATCGCCGTCTCGAATCGCAGGATCGCTTGTCCGACGGATGCCGTCAACCAGCCGCGCTCGCGCGCCTCCGTCAGCTCTTGCTCCTCGATCCCTCCCTCCGGTCCCACGGCGACCGCCATGGGAGAGTTGTACGCCAGTGAAGGCAGCGAGGGTCCGTCAGGGTCCAGCACGAGTCGGTGAAGGTCCGCAGCGGTTCCGGCCCAGACATCGCCGATCTCGGCCTCGTCACGTACCTCGGGCAGCCATGCGCCTCCGCTCTGCTCCAGCGCCGACTGCATTCTCGCCCGAACCTTGTCACGGAAGCGCGCGCCCTCGCCGCGTGGAGACACGCTCCGCGATCGCGCGAAATACGCCGGCCGCCAGGACGTCACCTGCAGTTCCACGCACTTCTCGGCAGCCAGCAGCATGCGGTCGCGATCCGCGACAGGCACGATCACTTCGAGCGCGACCGGTCGCGGCACCTCACTGACCGTTCGGACGTCGACGACCAGCGCGTTCTTCGAGCCGGTGAGCACCTTGCCGGAGGCGACGTGTCCGCGCCCGTCGAGAATACGAACGGCGTCGCCAGCCTGCACCCGACGCACGCGCGCGTGATGTGCCGGCTCGCCCTCGATCCGCACCTCGCCCGCAGCCAGGTCGCCCGGCCAGAAGAGGTTCATCGGCCCGCTGTCACCGCGGCGCTCCACCACATTCCTTCTTCCTCGCTCGCTACGACGCGCCAACCTGCGGCGGTGACCGCAGCAACGATCTGATCGCGCTCCGACGTCAGAATGCCGCTGAGTATGGCGACGCCGTCCGCGCTGACCGCGTTCTGCATCGCGGGAAACAGCTCCAGCAGCACCGACGAAATGATGTTGGCGATCGCCACACGCACCGGTGCGATCAGCGGCAGCAGCGTCAACGCGTCTCCCTCGATGATGGTAACGCGGTCCGCGACGCCATTCGCCGCGATGTTGGCCTCCGCGTTTCCGATCGCATCCGGGTCGATCTCGATGGCAGCGACCCGCGTGGCGCCAAGCTTGGCCGCGGCGATCGCGAGCACGGCACTGCCCGCGCCCAGATCCGCAACGACGTCGCCAGATCTGATGACGCCCTGCATGAGACGCAGGACGCCGCGGGTGCTTTCGTGCTCCCCTGTGCCGAAGGCCATCCCGGGATCGATGACGATGCGCTCCGACGGGAAGAAATCGTCGGCGAGCCAGGGCGGCGCAACGACGAGACGGCCCACGCGATGTGCGGTGACGCGCGCCCGCCACGCTGCCGACCAGTCGACGTCCGGCGTCGGCGCGAACTCGAGCGACGCATCGGCATCACCGTCCGCGATGGCGGCGCGGACGGTGCGCTCATCCGTGTCACGCAGATGCGTAACCAGATCGTCATCGACCTCCTGAACGCCCTCGGCGCCAAGGGCGAAGAGCGCATTGATGACGCCAGGTCTATTGTGCGCGGATCGAACGCGAACGGAGGTCCAGCGGCCCCGAGGCCCGCGGTCAGGCACCAAGTGCGTCGCGCATCCGTGTCCAGAAGCTCTTGCCGCGGTCCACGGGGACGCTCTTCTGTACCTTGCCGAGCTCCTTGATCAACTCCTGCTCCCGCTCCGTGAGACGATCGGGAGTCCACATCTGAACGCGCACGTGCAGATCGCCGGTGCCACTCGTGTTCACGCGCGGCAGCCCCCGGCCGCGGAGATGGAATACCTGGCCACTCTGTGTCCCGGCAGGGATGCTCAGGACGACACTTCCCGTGACCGTCGGAACGTTGACGTCGGCTCCGAACACGAGCTGCGCATACGTGGTCAGCACTTCGGTGTAGAGATCTTCGGCGTCGCGCTCGAAGCGCGGATCGTCGGCGACCTCGAACACGACGTGCACATCGCCTTGGGGCCCTCCGCGCGAGCCGGCATTGCCGACGCCGCGCAGAGTCATGTATTGCCCGGTCGCGACACCCGCGGGCACGTGGACCACGATTTCGCGATCCGCGCGCACGCGGCCGTCGCCCCGGCACTTCTTGCACGGCGACGCGATGACGCTTCCCTCGCCCTTGCACGTCGAGCAGGGCGCGACCGTGATGAACTGGCCGAAGAACGACCGCTGTGCGCGCCGGACCTCGCCCGCGCCCCCGCACGTCTGGCAGATCTGCGCGTGCGATCCCGGCTCGGCGCCCTGCCCTTTGCAGCGGTCACACGCGTCGAGAAGCTTGAGCGAGATCGTCTTCTCGACACCGGACGCCACCTCCTCGAGGGTGAGCTGGACCGTCGCCTTGACGTCCGCGCCCGTCCGGACGCTGCCGCCCTGACGCGCGTCGCCGAACATCGTGCCGAAGTTTCCGCCGAGCCCGAAGTCGCGCATGAAGACATTGAGCGCTTCCGAAAGATCGAAGTGGTGGAAACCACCCGCCATGCCGCCGCCGCGGAGGCCCGCTTCGCCATACCGGTCGTACGCCGCGCGCTTGTCCGGGTCGCGCAGAACGTCGTATGCCTCCGAGACTTCCTTGAACTTCGCTTCGGCGTCCCTGGAGCCGTTGTTTCGGTCCGGATGCCAGCGCATCGCGAGCTTGCGGTAGGCGACCTTGATCTCCTCGTCGCTGGCCGTGCGCGACACACCCAGCACTTCGTAGTAATCGGCCATCGTCAGGGAAGCAGCTCGGAGAGCAGTTGCGACGTGTGATTCACCAGCGAGATCACCTTCTCGTACGGCATGCGCGTCGGCCCGATGACGCCGATGACGCCCGTCAGCGGGCCCGAATGATACTCCGCGGTCACGACGGTGAAATCGCGAAGCCGTTCGTCGTCGTGCTCGGTGCCGATCGTGATCGAGATGCCCGAGGTCTCGCCGCGCCGGCGCAGCGCGTCCGCGAGGGCCTGCGGCCGTTCCGTCAGCTCGATCAGACGCCGCATGCGGTCCGCCGCGGCAAACTCGGGCTGCTCCGCGAGCACGGACGCCTGCCCGAGCAGCAGCTGGTCCTCGCCGAGCGCGATCTTTTCGTCGAACAACGTCTCGGCTTCCTGCACGAAGATGTTGAGCAGCTCGCGCGCGTCGCGCACGGAGATGCTGTCCCGCAATCGCGGTCCGACGGACGTTCGGATCTCTTCCAGGGTGAGGCCAGCGAGCCGTTCGTTGAGCACCTTCGTCACTTCCGCGAGAGCGGATTCCGCGATCGAGCCGGCCACCTCGACGAACACGGTACGAACAGCGCCGCCTTCGAGTGCCAGCACCATCAGGATGCGCTCATCGCTCACGCGCACGAGGTCGAGGCTTCGTAGAACGGACGTCGCCAGGCGCGGCCCCATCGCGACCCCAAGCTCCTGCGTGAGCACGCCGAGACTTTGCGCGGCCCGACGAAGGATGGTCTCGATCGGTGAATCAGGCGCCCGGAGGACCTCGGCGAGCCGGTCATGTTCCGCCGTGGCGATCGGGGCCGGGCTTATAAGACCGTCTACGTAGGCCCGATAGGCCTTGTTGGTCGGAACGCGCCCCGCGGACGTGTGCGGATGGAAGAGAAACCCCTTCTCCTCCAGGTCGCTCATCGTATTCCGGATCGTCGCCGGAGAGACTCCGAGTCCAAATCGCCGCGACAGCGTTCGCGAGCCGGCGGGCTCAGCGGTCTGAACGTACGTTTGGATCACCGCTTCCAGCACGCGCCGCTCGCGCTTCGACAGCTGCTCGACTCGGCTCATAAGTGCAAATGTATTAACGACTTCGGAGTAGAGTCAAGGCGCTCGCGATGGCGTCGAGCCGCAACCAGCCTTCACCGCGCAGATGCAGCACGCCGTCCCTCGAAACGTCCGCCCAACCTGCTTCCACATATCTCCCTGCCGCGTCGCGCTCGCCGGCATCCAGCGCGAGCCCCGCAGTCGTGCGCAGTGCGAGGTAGACGCTTTCTGCCATGTGCTGCTCGGCGGTCAGCCTCTCGCACCCGGCGCCGGGATCGCGCTGCGTCGTCGCGCTCGATGCCCACGCCGCGTACGGTGCGACATTCCACCGACGCGACGCGCCATCGAATTCGTGCGCAGACGGGCCAAGGCCTCCATAGGGACGGCGCTTCCAGTAAGCCCAGTTGTGTCGTGAGTGCTGTCCGGGACGGCCGTAGTTCGACACCTCATAGTGATCGAAGCCCGCTGCCGTGAGCGCTGAGTGTGCCGCGAGGTATTCGCGCTCGAAGATGTCTTCGGTCGCCTCGGAGACGTCGCTGCGCGCGACCCAGCGTCCCAGCGGTGTGTGTGGCTCGACGGTCAGCCCGTAAACCGATACGTGCGGAAGTTGGAGCGACGTCGCGGCGTCGAGGTCGCGTCGCCATTCGCGCGTCACATTCGCTGGCGCGGCGAAGATCAAGTCAATGGAGAGGTTAGCGATGTCTCCATCGCGCAATACTTGAACAGCGCGCAGCGCCGATTCGGAGTCGTGTGTTCGGTGCATCCAGGACAGGACGCTGTCGTGAAAGCTCTGAACTCCGAGCGATACGCGGTTGATGCCCGCGCGACGCCAGGCGCGCACCGAATCGGCGGTCACGTCCTCCGGATTGGCCTCGAGGGTGACCTCGGCGTCCGGCCTCACGTGCGCGCGCATCTGCACCAGGTCCATGAGCCGGAGGACCCCTTCGCCACCGAGCTTCGACGGCGTCCCGCCACCGAAATACAGGGTGTCGAGGTCGAAGTCCGTCTCCGCGTGACGCCCCGCCCACTCCCCTTCCAGGGCGGCTAGGTATTCGTCCGTGGGAACCTGCGGGCGGACCGCGATCGAGAAATCGCAGTAGACGCAGCGGCGCGCGCAAAAGGGGACGTGGATGTAGAGGTGTTCGGCGCGCACTTCGAAAGATAGAGTCGGAGTCACTACCGACGGCGGATTTCCCCGCTGAGAGCGCACTCGATCGAGCCGGCGATCTCGAGTTGCGTCACGGCAGCCAGGCATTGGGCGGCGGGCAGTCCGCTGCGGTGACACAGCCTGTCGATATCCAGCGCGCCGTCCGCCAGGGCCGCCCACACCCGCCCGAGGTCACCTTTGGGATCCACCCGCGGAACGCGCGGGGGTGGTGTGAGATTTACGAGTGACAGTGCGTCCTCGGCGCACGTGATGATGTGCGCGCCCGCATGGATCAGCCCATTGGTGCCGACGCTCTGCGGCTGATCGATGGGACCTGGAACCGCGGCGAGCGAGCGACCCAGCCCGAGGGCATGATCGGCGGTGTTCAATGCGCCGCTCGTCACCGGGGCCTCCACGACGATCGTCAGCGACGCCAACGCCGCAATGATTCGATTGCGCTGCAGGAACGTCGACTTCCAGCCGTGCTGGTCGGGTTCGAGCTCACTGATCAGGAGCCCACGCTCCGCGATCGCCAGCTGAAGGTGCCGATTCGCCTTGGGAAAGATGCGATCGATGCCCGTGCCAAGCACCGCGATCGTCGTCCCGCCGGCCTCGAGCGTTGCGCGGTGCGCGGTGCCGTCGATACCGACGGCCAGGCCGCTGACGACGCACGCTCCGGCACGCGCGAAGGCAGTCGCAATCTCGCGGGTGACGCGTTCCCCGTACGCCGTTGCGCGGCGCGTCCCGACGATCGCGACACGAGGCTGCACGCGGAGTGCATCCAGCGCTCCGCGCGTCCACAACATCGATGGTGCATTTTCACGCAGATCTTCCAGCTCGGCAGGGTACGTCGCGTCGCTCCGGACGACGCGGTGCGTCGGAGGCGCGCTGTCAGGGGAGCTCGACGCGGGCCGCGGCTCGTTCATTCGACTTCCGCATCTCGAGCAGCTGGCGCCACCAGGCGGAAAGCAGGTCGTCCAGCCCCTGCCGTGCCGCGGCGCTCACGGTGAAGACGCCATAGGCATCCGGCGCGTCGATTGGCGGCGCCTCCGTCTCGCCGAGCAAATCCATCTTCGTGAATACGACGCAGTGCGGTTTCTGCCCCAGCTCTGCCGAATACGAGGAGACTTCGCCGCGGAGCTGATCGTATTCGGCCTGCCAGTCCATCGAGTCGATCGGGATGAGAAATGCGAGCATCCGCGTTCGCTCGATGTGCCGCAGAAACTGCAGGCCCAGCCCCTTCCCCTCGTGCGCGCCCTCGATGATTCCCGGGATGTCGGCAACCACGAACGTTCGCGAATCGCTCAGTTGCACCACGCCGAGGTTCGGCGCGAGAGTGGTGAACGGGTAATCGGCGATCTTCGGGCGCGCCGCGGAGATCACCGACAGGAGCGTCGATTTGCCCGCGTTCGGCTGTCCGACCAGCCCCACGTCGGCGATCAGCTTGAGCTCGAGCTCGAGGGTGCGAGCGTCGCCGTCCTCGCCCGGTTGATACTCACGCGGCGCCTGGCGGGTGGATGTGGCGAAGTACGCGTTCCCCTTTCCGCCGCGGCCGCCCTTCGCGACCAGGAGCGTATCGCCGTCGTTCAGGACCTCGCCGATGAGCTCACCTGTGTCCGCGTCGCGCACGATGGTCCCGGGCGGCACCGGCAGCGTCACGTCCTCGCCGGCGGCGCCGGACTTGTTGTTGCCCGAGCCGTGGTGACCCGCCTCTGCGTGCCAGGCGTCGCGATAGGTGTAATCGAGCAGCGTGGAAAGGTTGGCATCCGCGCGCACGATTACGTCGCCGCCACGGCCGCCATCACCGCCGTCGGGACCGCCCATGGGCACGAACTTCTCGCGCCGGAACGACACGATTCCCGAGCCACCGCTCCCCGCCTGTACGCGAATGCGAACGTGGTCGATGAAGGTCATGAGCGGATGCGATCCCACAGCGCGCGTGCGCGTGAATGGGCTGGCTCGGGAATGAGGTCCCGCACAGCGTGCAACGCTTCGTCGATCACGCTCTCGTGGACTCCCACGTTTCGCGCGCCATGCAGATGCGACTGGAGCTGGCGGTCCTGCCCCGTGGCGGCACAGGCGGCGACGATGCACAGCTCGCGCCGGGGCAGGTCGAGCTCCGGGCGTCCGAGCACCTTGCCGTACCCCTCGTCGATCATCCAGTCGTCGAGCAACGGGTGCAGCTGGCGGATGTTCACGCGAAGCCGCTCGTACATGTCGCCGTACACGCGGGCACAGGTTTCCTCTCCACGGGCACGTACGTCCGAGGACTTCAACTGCAGATCCCTCACTTCGTTCGGGATGACGGCAAGTTTGCGCCATTGCCGCATGCCGTTGAGCGCGCGCGGAAAACCTGCGAAGAGATAAGTCTGCAACAACAACTCCTCGACCCATGGATGGGGTGTCGCGTGTGCCGCCTGCTGGAGCTCGCGGCGAAGCTGATCTTCGTTTCCACCGGCCACGACCGCCGCAACGCGCACGAGCGCACGCGTCGCGTCGTCGAGGTGTGCTAGTGTGGCACCGACGGCGTCTATCGCCGACATCGCCCGATTGTGAGTTGGTGCGAAAAACCGCTAGGAAACGGGGCGGATCTCGCCGACCGTTTCGCCGCGCGTGTTGCGGATCTGGCGCCGCATGAACTCCTCGAGGCGCGTCGGCAGCGCCTCGGGCAGCGCGTCGAGCATCTGCAGCAGGCGTACGACCGCCGGGAACTGCGCCCGCTGCGATCCGTCCTCCACCTTGATCGCCGCGCCGACGCCCTGGTCGAGGACCGCGACGGAGTGCACGCCCTCCGCGCCGATCTTTGCGACGACCCGGCCGTCCGTCTCTTCGATGAGGATGGAGTCGAAGCGATCGCTTCCACCAACGAGGAAGGGACGGGTGCGCATTGCACCGAGCACGCGCTGCGGCATTCCAGCGCCCCCGCTGGCCGCGCGCGCGAGGCGGGAGTACGCCCGAGCCATGCGGTCGAGGGGCAGCGCGAACTCCACGACCCCACATCCATCTACCGCGAGACCTATCTCCTCGGGTTCCATGCCCGTCCACTCGGACACGGCCTGCAGGCAGCACTGCTGCACGTCGTGCTCCGAGCGCTCATAACCGTACATCGGCCACCCGGCGGTCTTGGCGCATGCGAGCATCGCCGCATGCTTTCCCGAGCAGTTGTTGTGCAGCCGCGTGGGTCGCTCCCCGGCCTCCCGCAGCAGCTTCGCGCCGCGATTGGACAGCGGCTCGTGCGGACCGCACGCGAGGTCGCCCTCCTCCAATCCGAGCGTGGAAAGCATGCGTTCCGCGATGGCGACGTGCTCCGGCTCTCCGCCGTGCGACGCGCACGCGAGTGCCAGCTCGTCATCGCCCCAGTGGAGGTCGTCGAAGCCGCCAGACTGGAGCAGGGGCATCACCTGAAAGGGCTTCGCACACGAGCGCCAGTGGGTGTAGCGGCGAGCGTCTCCTGCGCCGGCTGCGAGGCAATCGCGTGCGTCGACCACGGCCGCATGCACGCGGTGCTGGGACTCGACCACCCCTCCTCGCGTCGCGACGACGTCGAGTTGGAAGGACTTCATGGTAGGCTCGATGCCTCCTCCGCCCAGACGGACCTCAACTCCCGAAACATAATCGAGCCAAACTGTTGTCTAGGCCCTGCGTTTTCGTTCCGCGAGAAGAATCCCCGCGAGGACGAGCACTCCGCCGACGAGCGTGTATGCGGTGGGGCGCTCGTTGATGCCGGGGAGGATCGCGGCGAGCAGCGTCGCGCCGATCGGCTCACCGAGCAGCACGATGTTCACCTGATAAGCGCGCGCGTAGCGCAGCGCCCAATTCATACCGGTATGGCCGAGGAGCATCGGGCCGAGCGCAAGGAGCGCGAATATGCGGTACTCGCGCGGCGGATACGGACCGAGCTTTGCCCCGATGATCGCGGCGACGAGGATCAGCGCGGCGAGACACGCGCCATAGACGAGCGCCACGTACGCCCAGAGATCGAGGGTGGCGCGCAACCGCCGTCCGATGACGTAGTACACCGCCGCGGTGATGGCGCCGATAGTGGCGAGCGCGTCTCCCAACGCCGCCCGGCCGCTCAACGACAGGGCACCGCCCTGCCGCAGGTCCGGGAGCACGACCACGGCGGCGCCGGCCACGGCGATGACGATTCCCATCCACTGCTCGCGCGTCGGCGGCTCGCGCAACCAGAGCGCGGAGAGGGTCGCGACGATCAGGGGCTGCAGGTTCACGAGCACCACGGACGCGGCGATCGTCGTGAGGCCGACGGAGGTGTTCCACGACCAGAAGTGCAGCGCGAGCATCACGCCGCCGGCGATCGCGATCGCGTACGAGCGCGCGTCCAGCGCGCGCAGCTGCTTCCACGCACCGCTCAGGCCGAGAGGCACGGCGATGATCGCCAGCGAAAAAGTGAGCCGCCAGACGGCGATGGCGATCGGGTGAGCGTGCGACAAACGCACGAGCGGCCCTGAGAGCGAGACTCCCAGGACCGCAATCACCAGCACCGCCGAAACGAGGCCGGGGCGCATCCCGGCCAATTCTACATGCCGATCGGGGCTATTTCACCGTGGTCTTGATGACCGCATACGCCGTTACCATGCCGACCACCGTCTGCAGCAAACCGGCAAGGCTGTTGACCCACGCCAGACTGGACCCGTCCTTCTCCGGCACGACGACGACGCTGCCCGGCAGCGGCGTGAGGGTCATGAAACGGTGCTTCGTCTGGCGCTTCCCCGACGGCTGCGTCACGTACGCATGTCCCTTGTCGCCACTCCGCGATACGCCGCCGGCCTGCGCGAGGTAGTAGTCGACGTCGGCGCCCGGCACGTAGGCGACGACGTTGGGCGCGTTCACCGCGCCGCGCACCGTCACCACGAACGAGCGCTGTGGAATCGTGATGCGATCGCCATCCATCAGGATGATGTTCTCGGGAGATTTCCTGTTCTTGAGCGCCTTCGGCACGTCGAGCGCGACGCGGCCCAGGTTGTTCGTGCGACGCATGAAGAACGTGCCTTCGGGATACGCATCGCGCGTCAGGCCACCGGCCCGCGAGATGACGTCCGCCAGCCGTTCGTTGCGCGACCGCAGCGCGTACTGTCCCGGAAAGTTCACCTCGCCCTGAACGGTCACGACTCTCTGCAACTCCCAATTCGGTTGCTGGAGAATGAGCACGTTGTCGTACGGCTTGAGCGGTACCTCGGGCGCGCCGGCTGCGCCGGCGGGAAGGCCGGGCGCGCCGACATAGGCCTCCCCGAGCCTGCGGTCGAACAGGTACGACGAGTCCAGTGGCACCCGCAGGGTTACCGCCGTCGCCGTTCCGCTGCGATCCTCGGGCAGGCGGGCGATCTCGGCTTCCTTGAGATACGCGCCCTCCTCGAGACCGCCCGCCAGAAGAATCACGTCGCGCAGCGTCATCCCCACTCGGTACTGCACGCGTCCCGGCCGCTTCACGGCGCCACCGATGGCGACGTAGCGCGCGGGGCGGAATGTCGCGACGGAAAAGAGCTGCACCACGTCGTCTTCCTGCAGCGCGAAATCGTTGACCACCGTGCCCAGACTATCGCGCAGCGCCGCGCGCAATTGCACGCGCGTCGAATCGGGTCGCAATCGATCGACGAGCACCTGTCCGAGGAACACATCCGGCCTGGGTCCACCGGCGAGGCGGATGGCCTCCGACAGCGTCATCCCGGGCGTCATGCCGACGGTGCCCGGCGACCACACGTTGCCCTTCACCGTGACGGTGTTGCGGATGCGCTTGGTCACGGGGAAGACGCGCACCAGGTCGCCGCCTTCGATGGGCACGTCGGGCGCGTGGCCGTTCATCAGCTGCTCCGAGGCCACGTCCATGGTGACGCGATCGCGTCCGTCCTCGCCGCGCTGCGTCGGCGGGAGAATACGCTCGATCTGCACGCGACGGCGCGACGCGTCGGCGCGGAAGCCGCCGGCAGCCGCGATCAGATCCGCGAGCGTTTCTCCTTCCTTCAACTCGTACGTGCCGGGGCGCAGGATCTCGCCGACGATACGTACACGCCGTCCGCGCGGCGGAACGAAGACGATGTCGCCGTTCTCGAGTCGCATGTCCTTCGAGGCGTCGCCGCGCAGCAGGTACTCGTAGACGTCGAGCGAGCCCACGAGCCGGCCGCCGCGCTTGATCTGCACGTTGCGCATCGAACCGCTCGCCGCGGGACCCCCGGCGGCGTACAGCGCGGTGATGGTCGTCCCCGCACCCGAGATCTGATAGCTGCCCGGCTTGTCCACCTCACCGAGCACGAAGACCTGATTCACGCGCATCTTCGTGACGCTGACCGTGAACGTCGTGGTCGCGCCCGGCCCGCGTTTCAACCCCGAGTAGATGCGTCCCAACCTCGTGAACAGCACCTCGCGGAGCTGCTCGAGCGTGAGGTTGGCGACGTAGATCTGTCCCACCTGTGGGAGCACGATGAAGCCTTCTCGCTGCACTTCGGGCGAGTACGTCGTCTCGATATCGCCCGACAGGATGATCATCAGCTGGTCGCCGGGACCGAGGCGATAGTTCGCGTCGACGGGACCCGCGACGAGCGGCTCGAACTTCGATTGGCCGCGGAAGATCTCCAGTCCGAAGATGTTGTAGCCGCTGTCGAGGCGCATCGCCGAATCGGCGATATCCGCACGTACCACGAACTTCCGTCCCGTGATCGCCGGTCCGCCGGTGGTGAGCGAGTCGCGGCTGCGGAGCAGCGAGTCGCGTACGCTGCGAGGCGTCGTGTCCGACTGGATCATGCGCAGGAAGTCGACGTCCACGCGGTCCGCGATGCCGAGCTCCTCCAGCGCGTTCCAGACCTCGTCCGTCGGCTCCTGCGGCCGCTGCGAGGCACCCGGGAAATAGTCGTCGAACATGTCTTCCGGGTATCCCTGCGCGCGAAGCCGCTCGTGCACGAGCTCCTTCGTCAGCCCCGTCGACAGGATCCGCTGGCGGATCTGCGCAACGACCTCTGGCCGCGCGATCAGACCGCGCACCGTGCGCACCGTGGCCGTCTGCGGCTCCTGGGCGAGAGCGCCTTGGAAGGGGGCGAGTTGTACGACAGCGCCGACAAGGACGGCGGCGAGGAACGACCGAATACCTGCGAACCGAATCATCTTGGAACGTCTGGGTGATGACGGCAGCGGAAGGCCGCCGGGGACCCGCGACATCGGGGTCCAGAGGGAGTGGTCGCGCAGGGACTCGAACCCCGGACCTCTGGTATGTGAGACCAGCGCTCTAACCAGCTGAGCTACGCGACCGGCGAGTGCACTGCGCAGTGCGCTAATGCGCGCCAGCCCAATAACATAGCCGAGGTTACTACTCGGGTCCAGTGAGAAGGTTCCGGCCTTCTCGAGCTTCGAACGGTGGCTGGTCGGACTCAGGCGGCTCCCCATGGAGCCAACGTAACAGCAAGTACTTTACAATGCAAAGCCAGCCGCGGTGATTACCTGCACCGCAGGACGCAGATCATCCCCTTCGTATACCGCCGCGGGTCGCGCCGCACGTCCGACAGCACCTCACCGAGGTCCGTGGCCAGCTTGTTCAGCTGGTCGTAGAGCGTCGGGTCCGCGAGCAACTTGCCGACCAAGCCATCGGAATTGTTCAACATCCGCATGAGTGAGTCAGCGCCCTGCGCGATCCCGACGAGGCTGGCGTACAGCGTCGTGTCCGTCAGGAGCTTGCCCAGGCTCCCCTGCTTGGAGTTCAGCGCCACGAGCGTGGAGTCGAGCGACGTCACGGCGCGGGTGAGACTCACGTAGAGCGTCGGATCGTTTAGCATGCGGCCGAAGGTGCCGTTCGGGTTCTGCAGCCCCACGAAGAGATTGTTGGCGCGGGCCATCGCACTCGTGAGCTGGTCGTACATCGACCGGTTCGTGAGCAGCTGTCCGATGGTCCCCTCCCCGCGCGCAATTCCGCCCGTGATGCTCCGGAGGTCGTGCGACAGCGCGACCATGTCGTCGACCGCCCCGGCGGCCTTCGAGAGTACGGCCTCGTAGTCGAGGGCGACGGCGACGCGCACCGTGTCCCCGGGTTGCAAAGGTGGAAAACGCGGCGTTCCGGGCGAGATGTCGAGCACCTTGTCGCCCAGCAGTCCCATCGTCCGTAGCCGCACCTCGGAGTCCCGCCGGATCTGTTCGCGCAGCGTGCGATCCACGCGCATGACCACGCGGAGGTTTCGCGTCGTGTCGAAATCGACGGGGAGGAAGTCGATGGACTTGATCGTTCCGACGAGCTGCCCGGCGAGCGTCACCGACCCGCCTTGCCGCAGCCCCGGGGCGGAGGGGAGGAACGCGATCAGGTCGTAGCGCTTCGTGAACAGGTTCGCGGCCTGCCCCAGCTTGTAGACCGCGAGGCCGAAGACCAGCAGCGCCGCGAGGATGAGTCCCCCCACGCGGAGCTGATCCACGGTGATCATCGACGAGCGCTTCATTCAGAGTCCACCAAGGAAATCGCGGATGTAGGAGTCTTCGGCAGCTGCCATCTCTTCCGGGGTGCCGGAAAACACGATGTGACGCTCATGCAAGAGCGCGACCCTCGTCGCCATGCGAAATACAGAGCGAATGTCGTGCGAGACGACGATGCTCGTGACGCCGAGCTCCCGCTGGAGCTTCATGATCAGGCGGGTGATGGTGCCCGTCGTGAGCGGGTCCAGGCCGGACGTCGGCTCGTCGTAGAGCATGATCTCCGGGTCGTTCGCCATACCGCGGGCGATACCCACCCGTTTGCGCATCCCGCCGGAGAGCTCCGATGGCAGCTTGTCCACGACTTCGTCCGGCTCGAGGTCGACGAACTGGAGCTTCTCACGGACGCGTTTCTCGATCTCGTCTTCGCTCATGTCCGTGTGCTCGCGCAGGGGGTACGCGACGTTCTCGAACACCGTGAGCGAGTCGAAGAGGGCGGCGCCCTGAAACACCATCCCCATCTTCTGGCGGACCTTGAGCGCTTCCTCGAACGACAGGTGCGTGATGTCCTCGCCATCGATGAGCACGCGGCCCCGCTCCGGAACGAGAAGACGCAGGATGAGCTTGAGCGCCGTGGATTTGCCCGTGCCGGACTCCCCGACGATAACGATCGTCTCCCCTTCTCTCGCGACCAGCGACACGTCCTCCAGAATCGGCTGATCGAAGGACAGCGTTACACCCTGCATCTCGATGACGGGACGCGCTTCCGCCGCCTCCTCCTGCGCGAGCGCACCGTCCGCGCGCGCGTCCGCGGCGAGCTCATTCCGGATCGCCTCGCGAACCTGGCCTGTTTTGCGGTCCTCGCGTCTGCGCAGCTCCTGGGTCATGGCGCCTGGAGAATCGACAGAAGGAGCTGGGTGAGGAAATAGTCCACGACCAGGATGAGGATGCTGGACGTGACGACGGTTTTCGTCGTGGACTGGCCCACGCCTTCCGTACCACCCGTCGTGCGCAAACCGAAGTAGCAGGCGGTAATCGAGATGATCGCGCCGAACACGAGCGGCTTCGTGAGCCCTTGCACGAAGTCATTGGGCACCACGGCCATCGTGAAGCCGCCCGACATGATCTGCTCCCACACCGTCCGCCAGTACAGCGACGTCGGAAGGCCGACCATGAAGCGCGCGATGATGTTGCCGCCGATGATGCCGACGAGATCGTTGATGATCGTGAGCACCGGCATCATGATGAGCGCCGCGAGCACCCGCGGCGTCGCCAGCTTCTTGATCGGGTCCGTGCCGAGCGTGTTCAGTGCGTCGATCTGCTCCGTCACCTTCATCGACCCGAGCTGCGCCGCGATCCCCGAGCCCACCCGACCGGCGACCATCAAACCCGCCAGCACGGGGCCCAGCTCGCGGATCATCGAGCCCGCCACGAGGCGGCCGATGTACATCGTGGCGCCAAACGTCTGCAGCTGGACGCTGGATTGGAGCGCCAGCACCATCCCGGTGAAGAGCCCGGTGAGCAGAACGATGCCGAGCGACTTCACGCCGATCTCATCCATCTGCTGAATGACGTCCTGGAAGTAGAACGGGCGCGCGAAGATGAAACGCAGCGAGTTCCACGCGAGCGTGAAATACTCCTGGATGCTCAGGATCGAGGATTTCGCCTGGGCGTTCAGGCGGAGAATGAGTTCTGACACGCTCTTAAGGCCTTGAGAGTGGAGTGTGGCGAGCACGACGGGGGCAAGGCGTGTGCCGGGTGCTTATCTTGGCCGTCATGCCGCTCTCCATCAGTCGCGTCCGCCTGGAGGAACTGCTGGACGCCGGCGGACGCACGCGCATTGTGGCCGTTGGCGACGCGATGCTCGATGAGTACCTCGTCGGAGACGTCGATCGAATCTCGCCCGAGGCACCGGTTCCGGTCATGCGCGTCCGCGAACGCCGGTATGCGCTCGGCGGCGCCGCCAACGTCGCACAGAACGTCGTGGCTACCGGCGCGGAGTGTCGCCTGGTGGCGGCCATCGGGACAGACGCGAGCGGAAAGCAGCTTGCCGAGATGCTCGTCGACATCGGCGTGCCGCGGCGCGGTCTCCTGGACGTCGCGCGTCCCACCACGCGAAAGACGCGTGTCGTCGCCCGCTCCCAGCAGCTGCTGCGCATCGACGACGAGGAGGATCAGGACCTCGGCGCCACGGATGCCGCCCGCATTTCGGCCGGGGTCGAGGCGGCGGTCGCGGATGCCGACGCGTTGATTCTCGAGGATTACAACAAGGGCGTGCTGACGCCGCCGGTGATCGCGCGCGCGATCGAGGTGGCGCGCGCGCGCGGCATTCCGATCGTGGTGGATCCGAAGTACCGACACTTCTTCGCGTATCGCGGGGCCACGGTGTTCAAGCCAAACCGGCGTGAGCTCGACTCTGCGCTGGGCGCAGAGGTGGACCTGGATCATCCGGAGGCGATCCCCGCGGCGATTCAGCGACTCGGCGTCGAGCACCTGCTGCTCACGCTGGGTGAGCGAGGGATGATGCTCGCGTCGCGCGATGGCACGGTGATGAGCGTGCCCACGGTGGCGCGCGAGGTGTATGACGTCGTGGGCGCGGGCGACACGGTCACCGCCTACCTGGCGACGACGCTCGGCGCGGGCGGATCCGCCGCCGAGGCCGCGGTGATCGCGAACTATGCGGCCGGTGTCGAGGTCGGGAAGCTCGGCGCAGCGACCGTCAGCCCGCAGGAAGTCCTCGAGGCGTACGATCATTTCGCGGGCGCGGAATCGGCAGCATCGAGCGCAGCGAACCAAAGGTGAGAGCGAGCGCCAAAGCAGCGTTGCGAGCAATTAACCAATAGATTGCCGTCGTCGGTCCCGTAGCTCAGTCGGTTAGAGCAGGCGACTCATAATCGTCGGGTCGTGGGTTCGAGTCCCACCGGGACCACTCTTCTCGCCTGTACAGATCGTACCAGGGTCAGCTACGCATCCTCGCGCCTGCGTCAACATCCTCCCGGCAGGGTCACGTACTGCTGGATGCGGATCATCCGGATCATTCGGATCGACTCTAAGCATCAAAGGCGCCCGCGCTGCCTTCACGGTTCGCGATTTTTTGTTGCCCACGTCCGACTTTGACCAGGCAACAAAACACTCCTCTCATGTCCAGGTGAGAGGGGCCGTTGTTCAAGACACGCAATCCGGATGATCCGGGTGATCCGCATCTTTTGCAGTACGTGACCGCTGGCGGATCAGTCTAGAACCCGCGTAGTGCGTGACTTCGGAGTGATATCTCGACCAGAAAATCGGTACGCTGACCGCCGCGGTTGGCGCCGACCGTCGCGCGCACGGCTCGTTCTCCAAGCGCCCGATCGATTGATGCCACGATGCGCCGGTCGCGCTGGCGTGGATCGCTGCTCGTCTTGATGAACCGGAAGCCGCGATCGTGAATGTCGTTCGAGGTCACGGTGTACTTGCTGGTATCGCGACTCTCTGACGCGAGAAGAACGTCGAACGTCGTCCGGAGTGATGGCTGCCACATGGCACCGAGATACAGCGCGGACGCGTTCGGACCGAGTGGATCGCCGATGATGTGCTGCCGATACGTGACCCCGGACGGGAACTGCGTGTGCTCATACAATCGCAGCGACGTGCGGTGCCACTCGGCGCGCCACGCGAGCTGCCGGTCGCCCAAGAGCAGCGGCAGCCGCAGCCCGAGGAGATGCGCCGCGTCTTCCGTCAGAGAGCTCTTCAGCCGGCGCCCGTCGAAGTCGTCGATCTGGAGCTCGTAATACGCGTCGAGCCCGGAGAGCTCCGGAAAGCGAAGGCGCAGGTTGCCACCAGCAAGCTTGCTCGAGAATTGGAGATCGGCACGTTGCGGCGCGAGCGCATCGATCGGAGGAATGAGGTCGACGACGCGCTCGAAAAACGTCGCTTTCGGCGCTCCGCTGCCACCGGTCTGCGCCGCGACGGCCACACCGAGCTCGAGACGCGACCACGGCTCGATGCTCGCCTGCCACGCGGCGTACTTCGCGTGACGTGGCGTCTGCGTGCGGCCGAGATCTGCGACGACGATCGTACCGCGCGCGGGGCCGACGAGGCGAAACAGCCACGGCAGACGAAAGGCGGTGTCCGGTCCGATGGCGAGCGCCGGAAGCGGCGCGGCGTTGCCGGAGATGAAGAGCGCGCCGATGGGCGACTGGCCCCACAGCATCTCGTCGGCGCCGAGGCGCAGCGCCACGTTGCGAAATCGGCCCCGCAGGTACGCGCGGTGCAGCCGCGCGTCCGCGATCGTCCGGTCGTCGGGCCATTGCTGCGTCAGACGCGGCTCGAGCAAGACGCCGATTCCCTTCCCGGCAATAGCGACGGTCACGGCCCCGTTTGCCGCAGCCCGGCGGGTCATCGGCCAGCCGTCGCGCCGCGCCTCGAACGGATTCACAATCGCATCGATCTGTCCCAGCCCGTTGTTCGGCATCCGTGTGCTGGGCGCGTCGCTGGCGCCGGCATTCGTGCGCCATCCGAATCGGGCGACGTATCGCGACTCGTGCTGCCGCTCGTCGGTGGCCAACGAGCGCGAGACATCCGCGAGCTGTGCTCGCGCCCACGCGCGCCGCGCGTCGGGCGACGCGCTGTCGACAACGGCGGACACGCGACGAAGCGCCGCCTCTATCTGACGCACGGAGAGGGAGCGCTCGCCGAGAAACGCGCCACGAGTCGGGTAGTAAGCGGTGACCGATTCGAGTCGATCGTACACCGCGCTCGATGGCGGAACCATCAGCACGCTCTGCGAGAACGCGGGCGCCGCGACCAGGAGAGGCAGGAGCGCGTACCGGCGCCTAAGTTGGGTCAGCGCTCCTCCACCAATTGCATCCTGGTCTGCGCATGCTCCAAGTCTCCCTGGGAATCGATGTCGAGCCGGATTGCCCGCCATACCTCGCGACAAAATATCGCGGGGTCACGGAGGGTCTGCCGAGAATTCTCGACGTGCTGGAGGAGGAAGGAGTACGCACGACCTGCTTCTGTACGGGCGAGGTTGCAGAGCGCTTCCCCGACGTCGTGCGCGACATGATCGGTCGCGGCCACGAGCTGGGGTCACACGGACACACGCATCGGCCATTCGACACTCTCGATGCAGGACAGGCGCGCGACGAGATCGCACGATCGACGAGCGTACTGCGGTCGTTTGGCGCTACGGTGACGTCGTTCCGCGCTCCCAACCTCCGCTTTCCCGACGCGTACCTCGGGCTGCTCGAGGAGCACGGCTTTCGACTCGATTCGTCGCAGGCGAAGTACAAGCTGGCGTACTATCGCGCGCGCGCCCGGAGCGGGGTCGTACGTGTGCCGGCATCCATGACCTCGTCGGTGCTCCGACTGCCGCCATGGATCAGAGACCCGTGGTTGTCGTCGCTCGCGTCGCCGGTCATTCTCTTCGTCCATCCCTGGGAGTTCGTCGATCTCACGCGCGAGCGCCTTCGACTGGATTGCCGCTTCAAGACGGGCGAGCCGGCGCTGCGCGCCGCGCGAGAGGTGATCCAGCTGTTCAAATGTCGTGGCGCGACCTTCGTGCGCATGAATGCCCTGATGGCGTCTGCGAAGGCGGCCGCGGCGTGAGCGTTTCCGTCGCACCCTCCCCGCTTCCGCCGTTGCGCCGACAGCGTCGCTGGCTCATCGCAACGCTCTGGGTCGTGCTCACGATCGCCCTCGTCGCCGCGGTACGCGCCGTACCATGGCGCGGGATGGTCGGCCAGCTGGGACACGTACGGCCGGGGTGGGTGGTGCTCGCCGTCGCGGCATATGCGGCGACACTTCCCGTTTGGGCGGCGGAGTGGCGCTTGCTCGCTCCCGGGTCGGCGCGAAGCCCCTTCAGACGGATGCTCGACGTCGTGTCGGTCATGGCGTCCGTGCTGAACTCGGTGCCCTTCTTCGCGGGCGAAGCGTCCGGTGCCGCCATGCTCATCGCACGCGCGGGATTGTCGCGGGGCGCTGCCGTATCGGTGCTCGCGATGGATCAGCTCCTCAGTGGTCTTGCGAAGCTGGTTGTTCTCACGACCGCGGCGTTGCTGGTGCCGCTGCCGTCGTGGCTGCGAGCTGGCGTTCTCGCGCTCGTCGCTGGTGTCGCCGCTCTGCTGACGGTATGCGTGGCTCTCGCACATCGATGGGGGGCGCTGCGCGAGCGTCTTCTCAGCAAGCCGGATCGTGTCCGCGCCGGGGTTGCCCGCGTCGTTTCGATCGGACGACATCTCGATGCCATCCGCGAAACTCACCGCGCGTGGCGACTCGCGGCGCTCGCCATCAGCAAGAAGGCCCTCGAGCTGCTCGGAATCGTTGCGGTGCAAGTGGCGTTCGGGCTGGAACCCTCGCTGGCCGCCGCCATGCTCATGCTGGCGGCTCTCGCGATCGCGTCACTCGCGCCTGTCGCGCCGGGCAACGTGGGGGTGTACGAGGCCGCTGTCTTCGCAGCCTATCGCTATCTGGGTGTGCGCCCCGACCTCGCGCTCGGCATGGCCGTCGTCCAGCACGCCTGCTTTCTGCTGCCGATGCTTGCGACCGGCTATGTCACGCTGACGCTACGACAGCTTCGCCCGACAGCTGACGTGCGGTAGCCCGGGCGTAACAGCGCTCGTGATCCGCGATGACCACGCTCCAGTCGTAGCGCTCGACGGAGCCCTGCTCGGCGGCGAGACGGCGTCGCAGCTCCGCGTCGCGCAATATCCGGCTCATTGCCTGAGCGAGATCGCCATCGTCGTCACAGAGGAGCGCATTCTCGTCGTGCAGGAACGCGCTGCTGCCGGCATCGCGCATGGCAATGACCGGGAGGCCGGCGGCACGCGCTTCGAGCGCGGCAATCCCAAACGATTCGCGGCGTGATGCGCTCGCGAATGCATCGGATTTCGCGTAGAGGTCGCGCAGTTTGCGCGGTTCGCGCCAACCGAGCAGCATGACGTGGACGTCTCCGCTTCGCGTGACTTCGCCAATCGCGCGCTCGACCGCGCGGCGTTCGGGTCCGTCGCCGACCATCAGGAGTCGCGCGCGCACGCCGCTGCCGGCGACCGCGCGCGCGAACGCCCTCACGAGCTGAACCGCGCGTTTCTTCCGGTGCAGGCGCATCGCGGACACCAGCGTGATCTCACCGCTTGCGCGGCTGCCGCGATGCAACGCGGCCCGCCAGAATGCGAGATCGACGCCGTTCGGAAGCACGGTGACCGCGGCGCCGCGCAACGCCTCGCGTGCCTGCGTGGCGACCAGATCGCTGACCGCCGTCCACGCGATATGGCTGCCGCTCAGCGTCCCGAAGGCATCGGCAAGCCGAAGCAGGTATCGCTTGTACCGCAACACGGAGTGAAAGGTGACGACGGTCGACAGGCCTAGGGCCCGCGCCGCCGCCGCGGCCGCATACGCCAGCGGCGACACGACGCTCGCGTGAGCATGCACGACGTCGAAGCCGCTGCGCAGCTCGCGTCGCAACGCACCAGGCAGGCGGGGAGAAAAGGCGAGCTGGGTTCCAGGTAGCGCGTATCCGTCGAGCCTACGCACGCCGACCCCGTCGACCACTGACGGGCCTGGCGTCGACGTGAGGACGTCGACGTCATGACCGCGAGCGCGGAGCCGCGTCACGAGCTCCAGCAACTGCGTCTCGATCCCCCCGCGCCGCGGAGGGAACCAGTCGCACGCGACCGCGATTCTCACGAGATCGGACGGTCGTAGATGCGCCAGCGGCGATAGACGCGGCCGCCGTACGTCTCGATGACCTGTCGCATCGGCTGGTTTTCCTCCAGCACCCATGACGCTTCGGCACCTGTCGATCCGTAGGCGATGGCGCGTCGCTGCGCTTCGTTCATGAACAGCGGGAGAATGCTGCCGGTCCGGAACTCCTGCTTGATGCCGAGCGCCATGATGCGGCCCGTACGAAGCGTGGACTTGCCGCGCAGAATCTTGATTATGCCGAACGGAAAGAGCCGGCCGTTGGGGATCTGCTTCAGCACGAGGTTGTAATCGGGGACGCACAGCATGAATCCCGCGGGCTCGCCCTTCACTTCGGCGAGAAACGCGAACTGCGGTATCAGCAGCGGCTTGAGCTCTTTCGCCATGTGCAGAAACTCCGCGCGCGACATCGGTACGAACCCCCAGTTGGACTCCCACGCGGCGTTGTAAACCTCCCAGCAGCGCTCTACCTCCTCCCAGAATCGACTCGGCTGGAGATCACGAAAGGTGAGGTTTGCCTTCGCCGCGGCGCGCTGCGCCAGCGCCGCGAGCTTTTCCGGCGGCCGATGCGAGGGGTCGGCATACGGCAGCCAATATCCGAGCAGATCCTTCATCGGCGTGAAGCCGGACTGTCGCAGCAGCGTTTCGTAGTACGGCGGATTCCACGGTGTGAGAAACTGCGGGTGCTCGTCGAAGCCGTCGACGAGGAGTCCGCAGTCGTGATTCGTCGACGGGTTCATCGGGCCGCGCACCGAGGTGAGCCCACGTGCGCGCAGCCAGCGCTCGGCGGCCTCGAACAGCGCGCGCGCGACCTCGGGATCGTCCACCGACTCGAAGAAGCCAAAAAAACCCACGCGATCGTTGTGAAACTCGTTGTGCGCGCGGTTCTCGATCGCGCCGATGCGCCCGACAGCCTTCCCGTCGCGTCGCGCGATGAACAGCGCGCGCGCCGCGCGCTCGTAGAACGGATTGGACTTGGTGTCCAACACGTCGCGCACCATCATTCGCAGCGGCGGAACCCAGCGCGGATGCGCGACCGCAGCGGGAACGTGCCACGACACATCTATGAACGCGGAGAGCTCGCGACTGCGCTCCACCGGAACGATTTCTAGCGACATGCGCGCAATATGGGCGGACGCGCTCCTCGTCGTCTATCTGGTCGCCACTTCAGTCGTCTTGCTCGTCGGTTGGCGCCGCGTACCACCGGTCGCCATCGTGTTGCATCTCGCCGTGCTCGTCGCGATGGCCGCGGCCGCGTGGCTGCGCGTCGTGCCACGGTGGCTCGCGATGTGGGCGCCGCTCATCGCGCTGCTCTTTCTCTACACCGAGCTGCCGGCGCTGATTGCGGCCGCGGGCCACGCGCGATTCTTCGACGCGGACGTCATGCGCTGGGAGGGCGGCGTGTTCGGCAGTCAGCCTGCGCTTGTCTGGGCTGCGCGGTGGCCGTCGCCCCTGCTGCGCGAGCTGCTGCACGGCGCATATCTCAGCTACTACGCGATCATCTTCGCGGTGCCCGTGGCCCTCTACGCCCAGCGGCGCCAGGACGAATTCGGCGAGGCGATGGTGGCGCTGATGCTCACCTTCGTCGCGTGCTTCGTTTGCTACATCGTGTTCCCGGTGGCAGGGCCGCGCTATGGCATGGGACACGAAAGCAGCCGCGTGAGCCGCGGATTACTTCGGCCCGCGGTGCTGTGGCTGCTGGAGCGCGGCTCGTCGCGAGGCACGGCGTTTCCGTCGTCACACGTCGCCGTCGCGGTCGCGCAATCGATCCTCGCACTACGGTACTACGGCAGACGCGGGCTGGTGATTGCCGCACTCAGTGCCGGTCTCGCCCTCGGCGCGGTCTATGGCGGCTTCCACTACGCGATCGACATCCTCGTCGGCGCGCCCTTCGGCGCCCTCACGTGTCACGCGGGACTGCGCCTGGCCGCCGCGCTTCGCCGACGTGCTCAGGCGAACGCGAGCGCCCCGACGTAATCCATCGCGCGTCTGTCCTTCCGGTCGGGTAACGCTTCCAGCAGGTCGTCGAGAGGCATCGCGTCGACGCTCTCGAGCGACGCGTTCCCTGCCCCGGATATCCCTACGCCGAGCGCCTTGAGGCGCGCCTCCTTGAGACTCCAGACGCGCAGGAACGCGTCCGACAGAGCGTCGCCCCCGGCCATCAGCGCAAGCAGTTCCTCACGCTCGAGCGGCGTCAGCCAGCGCTCGATCAGGGCGTCGACGCGCGGCACCTCGCGGCGCCGTTCGACGTCGATGCCGACGGCCCGCTCCCGGCTCAACGCGAGCAGCACGAGATCGCCGGAATGCGTGACGTTGAAGTGCGCACCTTCCGCGATGACCGGCTTGCCGCTGTCCGTCCGGCTGACGCGAATGTCGCGGGGCGCGATCGAAAGGTGCTCGCTCAGAACCATGCGCACGAGCGACCGCGTGACGACATAGCGCTCGGCGGTCTCACGCGTGCGATACCGGCCGAGGCGATCGCGCTCGTCGCCCGACAGGAGGTCGCGGGCGAGGCCGTCGACGTCGTTCGCGTGGTCCCCGATACAGGCAAACCACACGTCAGCGCGCGCCGATGGCGCCTGCAACTCTCCGAGGCGCGCGCCAATCGCACTGCTCCGCACGCGTGTCGGCCGGTCTCAGGCGAAGACGTACGTCAGTCCCGCCTCCTGCGCGCGGTTGACGGCCACGATCATCGCAGGAACGGGTGTCACGCCGGGGAGCAGGTTGGCGAGGAGATCGGCATTGATGGCCGGTGCCCCGGCGCGCCCGCCGGCGATCTCCATGCTGAGGCCACGCATGCTTCGCATGCACGCGATGAAGCGCACTCCCCGAGACTGCAACCGTGTCAACGAATAGTCCACGCCCCAGTCGTAGCTGGGATCCTGACGCACCATGGGATTGCGAGTGGCCGCGGCTTTGGTGACGGGATCCGTGACCTGCCAGCGGCGTCCCAGCTCGTACTTCGCCCAGAGGGAGTCGTTGAAGACGAAACCGAGCGCGCTGCCATGCACGCCGACGATCGCGTTCAGGTCCGTATCGCGAAGGCCGTACGTTTCCGCGTAAACATCGAGAAAGTTCGCGACGCGGCTCAACGGCTTGCCGTCGCGGAAGTTCCCCGTGTCGAAGACTTGGCGGTGTTTGCCGTTGAGGCCGCGAAGCCATGTTTCGTCCGCATCGCCGCGATCGGTGCGGGCAAATGCGGTGGCGGGCGCCGCGGCAATGGCCACGACTGCGCCGGCCAAACGACCGAGGAACCCACGACGGGGCGGTAGCGTGTGTGTCATACGTGAATCCTCTCCAACGAAGCGACGACGTCCAGGGTGCGCCGGATCTGCGCGTCGGTGTGCTCGCTCGACACGAAAAACCGGAGCCGCGCCGCCGACTCGCTCACCGCGGGCGCCACCATGGGCTGCACGTTGATGCCGTGATGCAGCAGCTGCTGTGACATGCGCACGGCGCGCACGGAATCGCCGGTGATCACCGGAATGATGGGGGTCCCCGCGCTCGAGCCCGTGTCGAGCCCGTGCTCGCGCGCAAGCCGCAGGAACAGCTGCGCGTTGTCGTGCAGGCGGCGGACGCGCTCCGGCTCGCGCCGCAGAATGCGGAGCGCCTCCAACGCCGCCGCGGCGTTGGGAGGCGCCATGCCGACACTGAAGACGAAGCCGGGGGCGGTGTACTTCAGATATTCGATGATCTCGCGTCGCGCGCCGATGTATCCGCCGACGCTCGCGAGCGATTTGGACAACGTCCCCATCCACAGATCCACGGCCCGCGGAGAGACCCCGGCGTGTTCCGCCAGTCCACGGCCAGTCGCGCCGAGCACGCCGATCGAGTGTGCTTCGTCGACCATGAGCCAGGATTCGTGCCGCTTCTTGATCGCGACGAAGCGCGCGAGGTCGGGCACGTCCCCGTCAGCGCTGTACACACCCTCGATCACGATGAGCGCGCGGCGATAGCGTCCGCGAATCTCGCCGAGCAAGCGATCCAGCGCGGCCACGTCGTTGTGCGGGAAGGTGAGACGATGCGCGCCCGAGAACAGCGCGCCCTGCATGGCGCTGTTGTGCAGCAGCTCGTCGCACAGCACGACGTCCCCGGCGCCCACGACGTGGGAGATGGTCGAGACATTGGTCGTGACCCCACCGATGTACAGGATGCATCCCTCGACACCGATGAAGCTCGCGAGCTCCTGCTCGAGCTCCTGATGTATCGGCCGCTCGCCGGAGACCACGCGGCTCGCCGACACCGAGGTCCCATAGCGGTTCACTGCCTCGACGACGGCGGCGTTGACGCGCGGATCGCCGGATAGGCCGAGGTAATTGTAGTTGGCGAAATTGACGAGCTCGCGCCCATCGACGATCGCGATGCTTCCCGTGACGCCTTCGTGGACCCTGAAGTACGGGTTCTCGAGGCCGTAGCGCTCGAGATCCTCCAGGCGGCTCTGCAACAGGCGGTATTCGGGAAACTCGGACGCCGGGAGGGGAGATACCTGGCGCTCGTCGCGGCGGCCAGGGAGTGCATCCTCGCTCGCCTCGCGCGGCGTCAGCTCGTGTCCTCCGACGTCGAGCGCGCGCGACAGCGATCGAATCGACGGCTCACGCCAGAGCAGCGAGACGTCGACGCGATGCCCGAGCACCTGCTCCAGCTCCGTCACCAGGCGGACCGCCGCGACCGAATCCAGCCCGTAGTCGCGCACGGACGCCGTCGGATCGACCGTGCTCACGTCGATCTGGAGCTCGTCTGCCACCCAGCGGCGGAGCCAGGCTTCCAGCGGAGCGCTGGTGTGCGTTTCCCCGCTCCGCCGCAGCACCTGAGTGACGTGATCGATCGTTTCGTCGGACCGGCCGACGATCTCGAGCGTATCGTCGAGGAGCATGGCGCGCGTTGCCCGCCGCTGCACCTTGCCGCTGGACGTGCGCGGGATGCCGTTCTGCCGCACGAGCACGACGACGTCCGGGAGCACACCCTCGCGTTCGGCCAGCGCCCGCCGTACCGCAGAGAACACCGGCTCGTTCTCGCTCTGGCGATGATGCCGCGTCACCTCGAGCGCGATCGCGAGCCGCTCGCGCGTGTCGTCGTCCGCGGCGAGCGCAAAGGCGGCGGCATGTCCCGGGCGAAGGCTCGGGTGGCTGCGCTCCGCCGCGAGCTCGAGGTCCTGCGGATAGTAGTTGCGACCGTCGATGATGATGAGGTCCTTGAGGCGTCCGGTCACGAAGAGCTGGCCGTCATCGACGAAGCCGAGGTCGCCCGTGCGGAGATAGGGCTCCCCGCCCTCTCCCATGATCGTGGCCTTGAAGGCCTGCGCCGTTTCCTCCGGGCGATTCCAGTAGCCGCGCGCCACGCTTTCCCCGCGGACCCAGATCTCGCCGACACGCCGTTCCTCGCAGGCGCGTCGCGTCTCGTCGTCGACGATGCGGATCTCCTGGCCGAGGGCCGGCGCACCGGAGGACACGAGACGCAGGCGATCGCCCGCCGTCGCGGGCGCAACGCGCTTCTGCTCGAGCGAGGCCCGCGAAACGTCGAGCGTGTACGGGCCGTGGTTCCAGGGTCCGCCGGAGACGAACAGGGTCGCTTCGGCGAGGCCGTAACACGGGAAGAACGCTTCCCGTCTGAAGCCGACCTCCGCGAAGGTCCGGCTGAACCGCTCGATCGTCTCGGAGCGAATGGGCTCGGCGCCGTCGAAGACGGTGTGCCATGACGAGAGGTCGAGGTTGCGCATCTCTTCAGCCTTGATGCGCTCGACGCAGAGATCGAAGGCAAAGTTCGGCGCCGCACTCGTGGTCGCGCGATAGCTGGAGATGGCCTCCAGCCACACGAGCGGTCGCTGAAGGAACGTCGCCGACGACATGAGCACGGCTCCGCGGCCGACGTAGCACGGCTGCAGGATGCCGCCGATCAGCCCCATGTCGTGGAACGGCGGGAGCCAGAAGACGGCCACGTCATCCGGTCCATGCGCGATGTTGAACGCCGAGCGAGTCAGGGAAAGGTTGTGGAGCAGATTGCGGTGCGTCAGCACCACGCCTTTCGGCGCTGCCGTCGATCCTGACGTGTACTGCAGCATAGCCACCGCGGACGCTGCGACGTCCGGCGGCGACCAGCTCGTCGCGCCTGCGCCGCCATCTTCATCCGCGGCGATCCAGCGCAGGGAGGCGAGACGCTCGTCTCCGCCGCGCCATTGATCCAGCCGCGCGAGAAGGGACGCGGTGGTCAGCGCGACGACGGGGTCGCAGTCGCGCACGATGCCAGGAATGCGCGGGTCGTGACGGCGCGGATTGGGCGGATACGCCGGTACCGCGACGACACCGGCGTAGAGACAGCCAAAATACGCGGCGACGTAGTCGAGCCCGGGCGGCACGAGGAGCAGCGCGCGATCTCCGGGTCGTGCCGTCTCGGCGACGCGCACGGCGAGCGCGCGGGCACGCGCGTCGAGCTCGCGATAGCTGATCCGCTGCTCCGGCTTCGTGTCACCCGGCAGAAAGCGATAGACGATGCGCTCCGGGCTCGACTCGGCGCGAAATCGCAGCAGGTCGACGAGCGTGGCACAGCCGGCGGCGCGCGCGTCGTCCGGCGCAGTCATGGGCGAGCTCGAATTGGTCACCGGCCGATGGGCGCCTGGCGTCATTGAAGGATCACGCGACGGCAGGCACGACTCGGCGCGAGTCCCGGAGCCAGCCGCTCTGGCGATACCAATTGTAGGTATCGCGCAGCGCATCGGGGAGTGAACGCGTCGGGCGGAAGGCCAGCTCTTCGCGCGCTCGCGCCGCGGAGCAGATCCACAGCGGCTGTCGCGCGAGCGCGGCCTTGCTCCGGTTGGCCAGCGGCATCGGCAGGCCGCCGCGCCCGAGGAGCTCACCGAACGCGGACACGACGTCGACGATGGGCGCCGGCACGTTCAGGTGGCGCACCTGCCGCCCGACGACGTTGGAGATCTCTTCGCCGAGCGCGCGCCACTGCAGCGGCTCGGCCGACGACAGAAAAAACGTGCGACACACCGACGTGTCGCGGCGGCCGGCCGCGAGCAGGCCGTCGACCACGTCGTCCACGTGCAGCAGCGAGAGCCAGTGGTCGGCGGTACCGGGATACAGGACCAACCCGCGCCGCACCATGCGGAAGAGCGGGAAGAAGTCGCGATCGTGGGCACCGAACACGGAGCAGGGGCGCACGATCGTCGCGGCGACGCGATCGGACGCTTCGCGCACGACGCGTTCCGCGCGCAGCTTGCTCGCGCCGTATGGCTCCACCGGACGCGACGGCATGTCCTCCGTCACCGGATGGTCGAGGCTTTTCGCGGGACCGGCGGCCGCCTGTGACGACACGAACACGATCTTCGGGTACAGCTTGCGCGCGATGACCGCCGCGAGGAGATGTCGCGTCGCCATGACGTTGGCCGCGTCGAACGCCTCGGCGCTCGGCGCGCGCGTCGCGCCGGCGAGATGGTAGATGACGTGCGCGCCGTCCAGCGCCGGACACTCGAGGAGCGAACGTCCGTCGTCGAACCGAACGGTCACGCGCGTCGCTGCCTCCGGAGTGGGCCCGCTGTCCGCCCGAACGAGGCAGCGCACCTGGTGTCCGTCGGTCAGCAGGCGGCGGACGAGGTTCTGACCGATGAAGCCACTGCCGCCCGTAACGACGGCGATCATGAACCCGTAGCGCCCTCTCGCTCGACGATGGCGCCGGCGCGCCGGAGACGGCCCGCCAGCTTGTCACCGACGCGCGCGCGCAGCACGAGCTGCTCGCCGACGGTGCGCTGGTCCAGCACCTCCCCGTACTCGTGGATCTCGGCGAGGAGCTTGCCGTCCGCCGTGGACAGATGAATCTCGGCGAGCGGGCGCCGAAGACGCATCGCCGCCAGCAGTGCGCGCTTCAGCGGATCGACGCCGTGCTCGCTGACCGTGGACACGAAGACCGCATCCACCTCGTCCACGCGCATGCGTTCCTGAAGTGCCAGAAGCTCGTCGTGCGAGATCAGGTCGACCTTGTTGAAGACGAGCAGCGTCGGCTTGTCCGACATCTCCAGCTCGGTCAACACCTGCCCGACGATGTAGCGCTGCTCCTCCCACGACGGATGGCTCGCGTCGATGACATGCAGCAACAGATCCGCCTCGCGCGTTTCCTCGAGCGTCGCGCGGAAGGACGCGACGAGGTGGTGTGGCAGCTTTCGGATGAATCCGACCGTATCCGTGACCAGCGCCTTCGCGTTTTCTCCGAGCGGAACTTCCCGTGTCAGCGGATCGAGCGTCGCGAACAGGCGATCCTCGACGAAGATGTCCTGCGCACCCGCGAGCGCCCGCAGGATGGAGGACTTGCCCGCGTTGGTGTAGCCGACGAGCGACGCGCGGAATTCGCTGCGCCTCGCGCTGCGCTGTACCGCCCTGCCCTTCTGGAATTCGCGGAGCTTCTCGCGCAGGAGCTTGATGCGGTGATTGATCAGCCGCCGGTCGGTTTCGAGCTGGGTTTCACCCGGCCCGCGGACGCCGATGCCGCCGCGAAATTTCTCCAGGTGCGTCCACATGCGCGTGAGCCGCGGCAGCATGTACTCGAGCTGCGCGAGCTCCACCTGCATCTTGGCTTCCGCGGTGCGCGCCCGCGTCGCGAAGATGTCGAGGATCAGCTCGGCGCGGTCGACCACGCGCTGCCCGATGGCGTCCTCGATGTTCTTCGACTGCGACGGCGACAGCTCGTCATCGAAGATGACGAGCGTCGCCTGGGTATCGGCGACCTTCCGGCGCAGCTCCTCGATCTTGCCCGCGCCGAGGTAGGTGGCCGCGTGCGGCTTGTCGAGCTGCTGCGTGAGCTCGCCGACGATGACGGCGCCGGCGGTGTCGGTCAGACGCTCCAGCTCATCGAGATGCTCGCGGAGGCTGGCGCGAGCGCGGTGGCGTTTGAGCGGCGCGCCCACGAGAAGCGCCCGCTCGACCGGCTGTTGAATCTGGATTGGATCCCTTGCGATCTCAGCCTCCGCCTGACCTACCGCGACATCGTGTTGTACTGCCCTGTCGTCGAATACGGCACTGTAAAATTGCCTACGGGCGAGCCTACCGTCAGGTCCCCCGCCACCTTGTAGTTCACCGCGCCCGTGCGCAGCAGCTGGCTGGCCGCGGCGCCCAGGCCGGAATACGTGAACGACACCGGCAACGTGACGATGGTCGAATCCCCGGCCTGCACCGTCGCGCGCGTATCCATCGCGCCGTTCGCGAGTCCCACGTCGTCGCCGACGGAAACGTGGTAGGTCAGGCGCGTCGCGTCGAGACGATAGTTGTTCGGGTTGTATACGCCGAGCTTGACCTCGAGGTTGCCCCCGGTCGTACCGAGGCTCATCACGCGCACGTCGCGCAGGTTCACGACGGGATTCTGGAACGCCTGCTTGGCGAGCGTCGCGCAGGCGCCGACCGCCAACGTCAGCGTGAGTACTGCGAGTTTCCTCATGGCTTGTCTTCTCCCTTGTCTTCGGCCTTGCGGCGCTTGAGCTCCTCCCACCACGCAAGTCGCTTCGCGATTTCCTTCTCGAAGCCAAACGGGCCGGGCTGGTAGAACGTGCGCCCCCGCAACTTCTCCGGCAGGTATTCCTGCGGGATGTATGCCTCGGGGACGTCGTGTGCGTATTGATACCCCGCGTGATATCCCAGTTCCTTCATCAGCCTGGTCGGCGCGTTGCGAATGTGCAGCGGTACGCCCTCGGCCGGTGTCTCCGCGGCCGCGCTCATCGCCTCGCCGAGCGCGACCTTCGCACTGTTCGATTTCGGCGCGGTGGCGAGGTAGATCACCATTTGGGACAGCGGCAGATATCCCTCGGGCGGGCCCAGCATGTGGTACGCATCCCGCGCCGCAACGGCGAGCTTGAGCGCCTCCGGGTCGGCCAGCCCGATGTCCTCGGCAGCCATGGCCAGCGCCCGGCGGAACAAAACCATGGGATCGCCGCCGCCTTCGACGAAACGCGCCATCCAATACAGCGCACCCTGCGCGTCGCTGCCGCGGAGACTCTTGTGGAAGGCGGAGAGCATGTTGTACGTCTCCTCGCCCCATTTGTCGAAGCGCGCAAAGCGCAGCTGCATCGCCTCGCGCGCCACGGCGTCATCGATCCGCCCCTGCGCGCCCACGTGCTCCGCGGCGGCTTCCAGCACGGTGAGCGCGCGGCGCGCGTCGCCGTCGGCTTCCTCGGCGATGAGATCGAGCGCGCTGTCCTCGACGTCGAGCTTCCTGTCGCCGAGCCCGCGCTCCGTATCCGCCAGCGCACGCTCGAGCAATGCGCGAATGTCACCCGGGGAGAGCGGCTGCAGCACGAACACGCGGACGCGCGACAAGAGCGCGCCGTTGATCTCGAACGACGGGTTCTCCGTCGTCGCGCCGACGAGCGTGATCGTGCCCGACTCCACGTGCGGAAGAAACGCATCCTGCTGGGCCTTGTTCAGGCGATGGATCTCGTCCGCGAAGAGGATGGTGCCCCGCCCGACGGTGAGCCGCTGCTGCGCTTCCGCGACGATCTCGCGAATGCGCGGGACGCCTTCCGTGACGGAGGAAAAGGGGACGAACTCCCGATCCGTGTAGGCGGCGATCAACCGGCCGAGCGTCGTTTTGCCCGTGCCCGGCGGCCCCCACAGAATGACGGAGCCGATCGTTCCATTCTCGATGGCGTCGCGCAGCGGCTTGCCGCGCGCGAGCAGATGCTCCTGGCCGACGAACTCGTCGAGCGTGCCGGGACGCATGCGCGACGCCAGTGGCTGCGCGCGATCGACAGCGTCCTGGAAGAGCGTGGGATGGGGGGCCTGGCGTCGTGGCGTCACAGCAGCGTCCGGGACGCGAAATATGCGCCGCACCCTGCCATGAAGCTGATGGGCGTTTCCCAACCCCCGCGGGCCTGGAGCTCCGGAACGATGTTCGACGCGCCCACGTAGATGGTTACGCCGGCGGAAATCGCGAGGCCGTACGTCTGGAGCGTGAGGAAGCGGTCCGTGAGTATGACGCCGAGCAGCGTGGCGATGCCGAGTGCGGCCGCCGCGCCTATGGCTTGCGTGCGGGAGGCGCCGGCGGCGAGGAACATGCTCGATATGGCGAGACCCTCAGGAAGCTTGTGCAGCAGCACGCCGATGAATACGAGCGCGCCCACGGCTCCGCTGACCAGCAAGCCGCTCGCGACCGCAACGCCGTCGACGAAGGTGTGCAACAGGAGACCGAGCAACGCCGCCATGCTGACGCTGCGCGTGATGGCGTGCGTCTCCACGCCGAAGTGGAAGTGGCGACCGAAGGTGTGCTGCGTGAGGTGCACCAGGAGGTATGCAACGAGCGCGGCCGTCGCGGCCGCCTTGCCGCCGCGACTGATGGCCTCGGGTACGAGATCGACGAAGGCGACGGAGAGAAGAAAGCCCGCGGCGAATGCGAGAAGTCGGTCCAGCGCGCGCAAGCTCCAGCGCCTGCCCGACGTCACCGCGATCGCACCCACGATGTTCGCGGCGGCGGCGGCGACGCCGTAAACCGCTTCCGCGCTTTTCACGCCCGCTGTAGGCCGAGACGCTCCACAGCGGCTTGAATCGCGTTTACCAGGTCGGCGGCGGCCGGGAATTGCGCGCGACGCTGCTTCCAGCTCTTCGTGTGAAGAACCCCTTGCTCCTCGAGCCCCTTGCCCTCGAGCAGATAGTACCAGCGATCCGTCCGGGCGTAGATGAACAGCTCGAGGTACGGATGCAGCGTCAACTGATCCTCGGAGGTGTAGATGGAGAGCTCGACGCCGCCGTAGCGGGCAAGAAGCACCTTGAGACGCGCGAGCTGCTCGCGGACGTCGTCGAGTGGAAGCCCCTCGCCCTTCCACGAAAGTCCCGAGCGCAGGTCATCGAGGGCGACGTCGACGGCCGGCGGCAGCTGCTCCGCCAGCGAATACAGCAGATCCACCGTGCGCTCGGCGTTGGCGACGACGTGCGCCGAGAAGTAGCCGTCCTCCGAGGCGAAGGTGAACCCATCGTTACTGGGCCGAAAACGGCGCCAGATGGACGCTTCCGCCTGTCTGCCCCGAAAGAACATCAGCTATACACCCTCGACACTCGAGTTCATCTGCCACGCAACCGGCGCGCTTCCTCCATCAATCGATCGCGCGTGTTGAGCCGCGGGTCCTCGACGACCAGCGCGAGCAACGCCGCCAGAATCTTACCCATCTCCGGGCCGGGCTGGATGCCCGCCTGACGGAGGTCGTCGCCGTCGAGGGCCAGGTCTCGCAGATCGATGGGATCGCGCGCCGCGACGCGCAAGCTTCGGCGATACAGGGAATGCACAGCCTGCGCCGTCGGGACCGACGCCATACCGGGCGCGTCTCCGCGCTGCGCCGCCCACAGCGCGGACGCCATATGGAAGAACGCCGCGACGTCAGTGCGGCCGATGGTCGCGACCCACCGGCGAACCGTCGCGTCATCCACGGTGCCGTCGGCCAGCGCATCCGTGATCGCCACCCCGATCGTGCGCCATCGCTCGACGAGGCGGGCGATCCAGGCTGCGTTCGGGTTCGAGAACCGCAGACGCGACGCGATGCGCAGCGCCGTGGCGCGATTCGTTTCGCTGAAGAGAATGGCGATGCGTATCAGGCGCCGGCCCGGCCGGCGGGCCGGACCGGGTCGCGCGGCGCAATCGAGCGCGCGCAACGTCGTGTCGGTCACGTGTTCGAGATCGGGGATGAGGACGCGAAACGCGCCGCTCTCACGCCACAGCGCGAACGCACGCGACGGCTCGGCCACCTGGTCCATCGTCTTCTCGATCTCCTGCGCCACCCGCTCCGCCGAGAGCCGCGTGAGATGCGCGGCGCTATCGCGGATTGCGTCCCACGTGGGGGGATCGATGGTAAAGCCGAAGCGAGCCGCAAAGCGGATCGCCCGGAGCGCACGCAGCCGATCCTCGCGCATGCGCGCACCGGGCTCGCCGACGGCGCGGATAACGCGAGCATCCATGTCGCGCCGCCCGCCGAACGGGTCGTACAACAGCCGTCGCGTGGGCGAGTATGCGATTGCGTTGACCGTGAAATCGCGGCGCGCGAGGTCCTCGTCGAGCGAGGCACCGAACTCGACTTCGGGGTGTCGGCCGTCCGTGCGCACGTCTCGACGGAACGTGGTGACCTCGTGCGCCAGCCGGTCGGCGTCGAGGACGCTGACCGTCCCGTACTTCACGCCCTTTGGGATCGTCCGGCGGCGGCCGAAGACAGCAGCGACCTCATCCGGAGTCGCGCTGGTGGCCAAGTCCCAATCGAGGTCGGGATGGCCCAACAACGCGTCTCGGATCGCCCCGCCCACACACCACACTTCGTGGCCCGCTTTCTCGAGCGCGTTGGTGATCTCGAGGACAGCAGCCGGGGGGCGGAGCGGTGGATCTTGTTGCGCGGACCTCAAAATCGAGTCTACCAGAGGCTGGGGAACAATGCGATATTTCCTTGTGCCGCAACGATTTCAGTGACTGACTTAAACTATTACAGCGGGCTCGACGTTTAGATGGAAACAGTTGTCGCCACCTCCAAAGCCACGCCGAATTTCAAGACGGACGTCCTGTCTTTCGTGGCCGGCGAGAAAGTCGAGCGCGTAAAGCTTGAGTCGTACGTCCCCCGCGTCAAAGTGCGGCGTCTCCTTACGCAGCTACTGGTCGCCGAGCCGGCGCTCGAGATCGAGCGCGTGATCATCCGCGGCGTGTCGGGCTGCTCGGATTTTGTCGGCTCGGTGGACGTCGAAACCACCTCGGGGACACACGTGTTCGAGTTCACCTGGTGCTGCCGCTGGCGTGCGGAGAACGAAGGATACGTCGACTTCTTCGGTTTCCCCGACCAGATGCGCGCCGCTCAGGAGTTCGACTGGCGTTGCTTCCGCCGCTGGGAACGCAGCAGCGACAACTGAAAACAAGTTGTCATCCTGAGGGCGCGAAGCGCCGGAAGGATCTACTCCGATCACCCTGGATCCTTCGCTTCGCTCAGGTGACGAGCATCAGGTCGCGAATAACGCTCTGACGTCGGCGCCCGCTCCAAGGGCGAGCATCAGGTCGATGCGCGCCTGTTGGGGTCTTCGACTGCCGGCGAAGATCGCGCCCAGGTCGTGCAGCCGTCGGCCGCCGCCTTGATAGCCGTACGTGTGACCCACGCGACCACGCATGGCGCGTGACGCGATCACCACGGGCTTCCTGTCCGCGATCCAGCGTTCGATGCCTGGCAGCATCGCTGGAGGGACGTTGCCCCGCCCCATCGCCCCGATGACGACACCACGGCCCTCGGGTCGCGCGGCGTCCAGCAGACGGGAGTCCGCGCCGGCATAAGCGAGAATGATGTCAACCGGCGCGCCGAGCGCCTTCGTCGCGACGACCTCGCATGGAGATGGGATTGCGCGGCGGAAGATGACGCGGCCGTCGTCGACGACGCCGAGGGGCCCGAGTCCCGGACTCTCGAAGGCATCGAGCATGTGCGTATGCGCCTTGGTGACGTCGAGACCGGCGAAGATCCGATCGCTCATCACGACGAGCACCCCGAAGCCCAGCGCCTCCTCGCTCGCGGCCACGCGTACCGACGCACCGAGGTTGGCGGGTCCGTCCCATCCGAGATCGCTCGCGGTGCGCATGGCGCCCGTGAAGACGATCGGCTTCTCCGATGCAAGGGAGCGCGCGACGAGGTACGCGGATTCCTCGAGGGAGTCGGTGCCGTGCGTGATCACGACGCCCTCGACTTCGGGGCGCGCCACGTGGGTCGCGATGCGGTTGCGCAGCTCCCACATGCGCTCGACGGTCATGTGCGGACCGGGGAACGCTCCGAAGTCGTCGACCTCGAGATCCGCCAGCTGCTCCAGCTGCGGCACGAGGTCGAGGATGTCCCGTCCGGCAAGCGTGGGCACGGCGCCGCCCACGGCGGGGTCATGGCGCATCGAGATGGTCCCGCCGGTGAAGACGAGAACGATCATCCGACGAGCACGCTGCCGCCGTTCACGTTCAGAATCTCGCCGGTGATGTGTCGCGCGAGCTCCGAGCAGAGAAACGCGATCGGCCCCGCGATGTCGCGCGGATCCGCGACGCGTCCGAGCGGAATCCCCCTCGAGATGCGCTCGCGTCCTCCGGCCGCATACGGTTGGGCGGCCATCTCCGTGTCGACCCAACCCGGCGCGACACAGTTCACGGTGACGTCGCGCGGAGCCAGCTCGACGCACAGCGACTTCACGAAGGAGATCATGGCACCCTTCGACGCCGCGTAGTCGGCGTGAAACGCTTCGCCGCGCTGTCCCGCGGTGCTCGCGACGAGGACGATGCGCCCGTGGTCCTTGATGACCCGTGCCGCCGCGCGCGTCGTGAAGAACATCGAATCGAGATTCTCGCGCATCGTGCGACGCCATTGATCGTCGCCCATATCGGCCAGCGACACGTCCTCCGGAATCCAGATGCCGGAGTTTCCCACGAAGTAGTTCAGCCCACCGAGCTGTTTCACCGCTTCGTCGACCAGGCGCTCCGCGCCCTCGCGCTCGCCGATGTCGGCGGCGACCGCCGTCGCCGTGACCCCAAGGGCCCGCGCGCGATTCACGACTCCCGTCGCGTCGCCGGACCGTGCGCGATACCCGATGGCGACGTTCACGCCCCACTCCGCGAGCAGCAGCGCCGTCGCCGCGCCGATGCCGCGCGATCCGCCGGTAATCAGCGCATTTCGGCCGGCGAGATCCTTCACAGCTCGCGCTCCACGACGTCGCAGATGACGTGCTGGATGCAGAGCTGCAGCTCCTGCGCGCGATCCGTGCGGTCGGTGGGGATGACCACGGTGTGTGTCGCCAGCGACGCGATCCTCCCGCCGTCGCGTGCGCTCAGGGCGAGCACGGACACCTGCTTTGCCCGCGCTGCTTCGGCGGCGCGGAGCAGGTTCGGCGAGTTCCCGCTCGTCGTGTGGATCACCAGCAGGTCGCCAGGCTTCGCCAGCGCTTCGACCTGGCGCGCGAACACCTCGTCGAAGCCGAGGTCGTTCCCGGCAGCGGTGAGCAGCGAGGTGTCGGTCGTGAGCGCGACGGCGGGATACGCGCGGCGCTTGCGCGTGTAGCGCACGACGTACTCCGTCGCGAGGTGCTGTGCGTCCGCGGCGCTGCCGCCGTTGCCACAGAAGAACAGCGTGCCGCCGCCGCGCACGGTCTCGCGAACCATGGAGAGCGCGCGGTCGAGCGCGGGCCCGAGCTCGGCAGCTACGCGCTCCGCGGTGCGGGCGAGATCACGCAGCGTCGCCGCGAACTCGTCAGCCACGTGCGTCGACGGTATTTCCCAGCGCGAATGTCCAGGCGCGCGCGAACATCTCGAGATCGTCGCTGCTCGCCGCCACGGCGCTCGCGTGCTCGAAAGCGAGGGTCGCGAGGCCGTCGATCGCGAGAAGATCCAGGGCGCTGTCGCGGCCAAAGCGCTGCTCCTGCACGAGGCTGCGAAGCGCGTCCTTCGCCGCATGCAGACAGAGCTCCGCGGCCGAGCGGTCGCTGTTCTCCGACGGCAAAAGAAGCTCGACCATTCGATTGCGGAGCGCGGGCGGCGCCGTCGCGCTGCGTTCGGCGACCCAGTCGCGAACGCTCACGATGCCTTGAGCAATGGACGGATGATCTCGGGCGCGCGGCGGATCGCCACGTCGAGCTGGGCCGCATCGGGGATGCCGGCCTGCGCCATGTGCGGCTTGCCCCCGCCGCGTCCTCCGGCGACGGCCGCGATCTCCCGCACGAGCGCGTCCGCGCGGACGCCGCGGTCGCGCAGGTCGTCCGTGACGACCACGAGCAGCGTCGTCTTGCCGTCCGCGAACGTGCTGCCCAGCACGCCGATGCCGGACGTGAGCTGCTCGCGCAACGCGTCGCCCATCGCCTGGAGCTCCTTCACGTCCCCGGCGGAGACGCGGCGGCCGACGTATCGGACGCCATTTCCGTCCAGCGCCTCGGCCTCGGAGAGCCACTGCCGCATCTGATCGCCGCCGCCGCGCATCGCTTCCTCGACGCGCCGCTCGAGATTGCGCCGCTCCTCGACCAGCGCGGCCACGCGCCGCTCCACGCCGTCCTCCGCCGTCTTGAGCAGCTCGGCGACGCGCGCGAGCGTGCGCTCCCGCTCCTGCATCAGCGCGAACGCCCCAGGCCCCGTCACTGCTTCGATGCGTCGCACGCCGGACGCGACACCGGTCTCCTGAACGATGCGAAAGAGGCCGATCTCCGCCGTATTGCGCACATGGGTGCCGCCGCACAGCTCCATCGAGAACCCCGGCACTGAGACCACGCGCACCACGTCGCCGTATTTCTCGCCGAAGAGCGCCATCGCGCCGGCGGCGCGCGCCTCGGCGAAGGGCATCTCCCGAAAGCTCACCGGCGTAGCCCGCCAGATCTGATCGTTCACGATGCGCTCGATCTCCTCGAGCTTGTCCGCCTTGACGGGACCGTGGTGCGTGAAGTCGAAGCGCAGGCGATCAGGCGCGACCAGCGAGCCCGCCTGGTGGACGGTATCGCCGAGCACCTGACGGAGCGCCGCATGCAGGAGATGCGTCGCCGTGTGGTTGCGTTCCGTATCCAGCCGCTGGCGGCTCGGGATTCGCGCGGTCGCGCGGCCGAATCTGAAGTCCCCCGTGAGACGCCCCACCGCCGCTGGGCGCCCGTCGACCTTGCGCACGTCATCGACGTCGATGCGCCAGCCCTCGCCGACGATCTCGCCGCGGTCGGAGATCTGTCCGCCCGACTCGGCGTAGAACGGCGTCTCACGCAGCAGCACCGCGACGCGGCCGCCGTCCAGACGCCGCAACGCCGTGACGTGCGTGTCGATCTCCACGGTATCGTATCCGACGAACGACACGTCCGTCGCTTTCGCACCCTTCGCCGTCTCCCACTGCGACAGGTCCGCGAGCACGTCCGCCTCGACGCCGAGCTTCTTCGACCGCCGCTCCTCCTGCGAACGCCTGCGCTGCGTGTCGAGCGCCGCCTCGAAGCCCGGGATGTCGACGACATAGCCGCGCTCGCGCGCCATGAGCTCCGTCAGGTCGATCGGGAAGCCATAGGTATCGTACAGGCGGAACGCGTCCTCCCCGCTGATCGTGCCCTGGATGTCGCGGCTTCCGTCCGCGCTATGTGCAGGCGCGATCTGCTCGAAACGCGCGAGGCCGCCTTCGATGGTCGCGAGGAAGGCCTGCTCCTCGACGCGCGTCGTCTTGAGGATGTGCTCGCGACGCGCGGTCAGCTCCGGGTACGTGTCTCCGTACCGCGCGATGACTTCCTCGGCGATCGCATAGAGCGTCGGCGCCCGGCGCCCGAGCAGCCAGGCGTGGCGCACCGCGCGGCGCAGGATGCGCCGGAGCACGTAGCCGCGTCCCTCGTTCGAGGGGAACACGCCGTCCGCGAGGAGAAATGCGACGGCTCTCGCATGTTCCGCGAGCACGCGAAATGATCCGGCGCTCGCGCCTTGCGGACGCCTACCGGAGGGACTCGGACGCGGCGGCTGAACGTGCGTTGGCCATTCGCCGTATGGCAGACCGACGATCTGCTCGGCTTTCGAAACGAGCGGGATGAACAGGTCCGTGTGATAGTTGCTCGTCACGCCCTGCAGCGCCGCGGAGATCCGATCCAGTCCCGCGCCGGTGTCGACGGACGGACGAGGCAGCGGAATCAGCTCGCCGTTCGGCTGCCGGTCGTATTGCATGAACACGAGGTTCCAGATCTCGAGGAACCGCCCCGCTTCGGCACCCTCGATGAACGCGTCGGTGGAGAACTCCTTGCGATTCAGCTCCGTCCATTCGCCGGTCGCGTCCGTCGGGAACTGCCAGTCCTTAGCGAGCACGGCGAGATCGATATAGATCTCCGAGCACGGGCCGCACGGGCCAGTGTCCGCCATCTGCCAGAAGTTGTCCTTGTCGCTGAGCCCATAGATGCGCGCATCGGTGAGACCGGCGACGTCGCGCCACAGGCTGCGCGCCTCATCATCCTTATAGTGAACGCTGACGCGAATGAGCGCGGGATCGATCCCCAGCTCTTTCGTGACGAACTCCCAGCCGAACCGGATCGCGTCGCGCTTGAAGTAGTCGCCGAAGGAAAAGTTGCCCAGCATCTCGAAAAAAGTATGGTGCCGGTACGTGTGGCCCACCTGCTCGAGATCGTTGTGCTTGCCCCCCGCGCGCACGCACTTCTGCGACGTGGTCGCGCGTCGCGTTCCTCCCGGCGGCTCCTCGAGACCGAGAAAGACTTTCTTGAACTGGACCATCCCCGCGTTCGTGAACAGCAGCGTGGGATCGTCGGCGGGGACGAGAGACGAGCTCGGAAGAACGGCGTGTCCGTTCCGCTCGAAGTACTTCAGGAACCGGCTTCTGATCTCTGCGCCGCGCATACGGCGCAATATATTGCGCCGGACGCAACTGCAGATCCCTGGCTGCGCTCGGGATGACCGCTATGTGTCGACGTCGTCTCCGAGCGTCGCCATGACGTGCTTGATCTCGTCGGCGTCGAAGCCGCGGCGGGCGAGAAATGCGTAGAGACGGCGGCGGCGCGTGAAAGCGTCGAGCGACCGCAGCGACTTCCACTTTTTCTCGGCGACGCGGGCGATGGCGGCCGAGTCATCGATCGATTCGTCGTCGTGCAGAACGGCGAGGGCGGCCTCGGCGACGCTGCGCGCGACGCCCTTTTGCGCAAGCAGCTGAAGGACGCGGCGGCGCGAGGCGCCGGCGGACGTCAGCTTCGCGCGGGCGAAGGTGCGGGCGAAGGTCGCGTCGTCCAGAACCTTTTGGTCGCGGAGCCGGGTAATCGCCTCTTCGACAGCCGCGGCTGGCTCGCCCTTTTGGAGCAGTTTGCGCCTCAGCTCAGCTTCAGACCGGGCACGGAACTCGAGCAGTCGCAGGGCGAGGTCGTACGTCAGCGTGCGTGGTACGTCCTTCGTCAGCGTGCGTGGTGCGACGTTCGTCAGCGTACGTCCTGCGTCGTGCGTCTCACGAGTCATGACGCATGCTCAGGCAGGACGGACGACGCACGCTGACGTACGTCGCACGCTGACGAACGACGCATGCCGATGAAAAAGAGCCGGGGAGCGGTTCCCTGGCGTAACGGGAGTTTCCGGGTCCCGTCGCGCACAGAGTGCCTCTCCCCGGCTCGTATGGCCGCCGCACGGCTTACTCCTCCTCGATCACCTCGTCGGCGCCGACACCAGCCTTCGGCGTCATGCCCAGAAGCACCTTCACCTTCTCCTCGATCTCGGCCTGGAGCGCGGGGTTGTCCTTGAGGTACAGCTTCGCGTTCTCGCGTCCCTGGCCGATCTTCTGGCCGTTGTAGCTGTACCACGCCCCGGACTTCTCGATGATGTTGGCTTCGGCGCCGATGTCGACCAGCAGCGACGTGTGGCTGATGCCCTCCGCGTACATGATGTCGAACTCGGCCTGCCGGAAGGGCGCGGCGACCTTGTTCTTCACCACCTTCACGCGAACGTGTGAGCCGACGACGTCCTCCTTCTCTTTCACCGGACCGATGCGGCGGATGTCGAGCCGCAACGACGCATAGAACTTGAGCGCCTTGCCGCCGGTGGTCGTCTCCGGGTTGCCGAACATCACGCCGATCTTCTCGCGCAGCTGGTTGATGAAGATCACCGAGGTCCGGGACCGCGCGATGGCGCCCGTGAGCTTGCGCAGCGCCTGGCTCATGAGCCGCGCCTGGAGACCGACGTGACTGTCGCCCATGTCACCCTCGATCTCCGCCTTCGGTACGAGCGCCGCGACGGAGTCGACGACGATGACGTCGACGGCTCCCGACCGCACCAGGATCTCGCAGATCTCGAGCGCCTGCTCGCCGGTGTCCGGCTGCGAGATGAGCAGACTGTCCACGTCGACGCCGAGCTTGCGCGCGTATTCCACGTCCAGCGCGTGCTCCGCGTCGATGAACGCCGCCACCCCGCCCTGTCGCTGCGCGTTCGCCACGACGTGCAGCGTGAGGGTCGTCTTTCCGCTCGACTCGGGACCGTAGATCTCGGTGATCCGGCCGCGCGGAATGCCGCCTACGCCGATGGCAGCATCCAGATTGATCGCCCCGGTGGGGATGGCCTCGACCCGGACTCGGTTCTCCGAGCCCAGTCGCATGATCGAGCCCTTGCCGCAGTTCTTCTCGATCTGCGCGATGGCCAGATTCAGCGCCTTCTTCTTGTCGTCGGCAATCGTCGAAACAGCCATTTCGTCATCCACCTGTGGTTGAAAGGTCCGCTCTTTTGGGCTGGCCGGCTAGGAGCACCATATTTGCTCGCTCCCACGAGATCGGGAACCCCCGAAGAAAATACGAAGAACGCGGCGTTTATCAAGCGGAGGATGCAAGGCTGAAGGCGTTTTCGACGTGACAGATGCGAACTTCGGCGCCATCCAACAGCACGCCGATCACGTCGAACCGATATGACTCCGCCTCTCGCCCGTGGCGGTCGATCCAGACATAAGCTGACCGCTCTAATTGCTTACGCTTCCGGTAGTTGACTGCCTGAACCGGCCCGCCGAACTCGGCGCCTCGCCGCGCTTTTACCTCGACGAAGACGACAGTTCCATCCCGCTCGACCACCAGGTCGATGTCTCGATGACCACTGCGAAAGCGTCGCTGGACCACCCGCCATCCGCGCCGCCGTAGCCACCGCTCCGCGATTCGTTCTCCGAGCTCCCCGAATGCCTGCCTGCCCGCTGACATGGGGCAATGGTATCAGCGGTCGGCATCGTCCCCGTCACCAAATCATTTCGGGCGGGCGCGAAGCAGCGCGAGCGGGTCGTCGGTCACGATTCCCGAAACGCCACCGCGCCAGTATGCGACCGCGCGCTGTGGGTCATTCACCGTCCAGACGTGCGTCGCGATGCGAAGCTTTCGCGCCGCGGCCGCCATGCGCAGCACGGGGATGGGCAGCCCGCGAAACCATGGTGAGATCGACAGCACGTCGTATTTCTGCGGCGCGGGGGTCGCGCCGACCAGCGCGACGGGGATCATCCGTGTTGCATCGCGCATCGATGCGCAGATGCGCAGGCCCGCGCGCTGCAACGCCTCGGTCACGGGTGTCACGGGCGATCCGAGAAGGACTCGGCCTCGGGCGTCGAAGCGGTCGATCATGGCGACCGTGGCGTCGATCGCGGTCGCTTCCTTCACCTCGATGATGAGCGGAAGGCGGCGAAAGCGATCCATGGCTTCCTCGAGGAGCGGAATCTGCGCGGACGCGTCCCCCGATCCGAAGCGCGCAGCCGCATCCAGCCGGCGGAGCTCGACACACGAGAATGAACCGACAAGCCCCCGTCCGTTCGTCGTTCGATCCACTGTCGGATCGTGCATCAGCACCGGCACTCCGTCGCGCGTGACGCGGACGTCGAACTCGATCGCGTCGACGCCGATGTCCACCGCCCGCTGCAATCCCTCGATCGTGTTTTCCGGCGCCCGTACGCGATCGCCGCGGTGCGCGATGACGGTGCGCGCGTCGACGTCGAGCAGACGGTCGAGCATCTAGCCGGAAGGAGGAAGGAGGAAGGAGGACGGCGGACGGTCAGGTTGCCGCCCTTCCTCCCTGCTCGGCGCTCCTTCCTGACGCCGCCGAAACTCCAGCCGATCGCCAACGTGGCGGGGCACCGACATACTGATCAGATGCGTCTCGCGCGACATGCTGTCGATGGTGAAGACAGTCTCCGACGGACCGGAAATCAGCGTGACGTGCTGCGCGTAGCCGACGGAATCGCTGACCGGCTGCATCTCATCGGTCACCATGAGGTATGCGGGCTGGACACTCGCGGATGACAGATCGACCGAGAGTATGTGCACGGAGTCGGCCCACTGGACGGTGAGCGGCAGCGCCGACAGGAGCACCTCCGCCATGGCTACGGACACGATCAGGTCCGGCTTCGACGCGAGGAGCAGATTCCGTCGCCCCGTCGGCGACGTCGTCGCACCCAGGATCGAATCGCCCACGAACTCGACTCCGAGTCGCGCCAGTCCGAGCGTCGACGACCAGTGGATCGGTCGGAGGTTCGGTGCCAGATACAATGACTCCGCGACAGGCACGATACCGGTCCGCGTCTCCACGAGGAGCCATGCGGACGCCGAGGCATACGCGGCTTCGGTCAACGTCAGATCGCGCTGTCCGATCGTGATGCTCGAATCGCCCACGCGCGTCACGATGTCGTACTCGCGGTGAAAGGGCCGAACGCGCGAGCTGTCGAGCTGCAGCAGGTGACGCGTCGTCGCGGTCGTGTCCTGCGCGCGCAGCGACGTGATGGCACACGCGAGCAGCGCCAGGATTCGCGAGGCGGCGGCGACCGGCTGCAGATTCCGTCCCTTCGCTTCGCTCCGGACCCGGATGACAGCGGTCCGCCACCCCGATCTCATGTGCGCGGCCCGCAGATGCGATCGAGGTCGTCGAGCCCGACGAGGACGTCGCGGGGCTTCGATCCGTCCGGCGGGCCGAGGACCCCCGCCGTGTGAAGCTGGTCGATGATGCGAGCGGCGCGTCCGTAACCGACTTTCAGACGCCGTTGCAGGAGCGACGTCGAACCCTGCTGGTGCTGGATGACGACCTCGGCGGCCTCGCGGAACAGCTTGTCGCGCTCGCCCGCCTCCGCCGCCTCACCAGCGTCGCCCTGATTGGCCTCCATCGCTTCGTGCTCGCGCACGCGCGCGATGACGTCATCCTCGGCGTCAGCGGGCTCCTCGAGCATCAGGCCCTGCGCGGCGAACGCCGCCTTCCGCGCGGCGCGGCGGTCGTCGTACCACTTCATGAGCCGTTCGGTGTCCTCGCTCGGGATGAAGGCGCCCTGCATGCGCGCCGGCTCCGACTTCGCCGGCGGGATGAACAGCATGTCGCCGTTGCCGAGCAGCGCCTCCGCGCCTGCGCCATCGATGATCGTGCGGCTGTCCACCTGCGACGCGACACGAAAGGCGATGCGACTCGGGAAGTTTGCCTTGATCAGTCCCGTGATGACGTTCACGCTCGGACGCTGCGTCGCGAGGATGAGATGGATACCGATGGCGCGCGCCTTCTGCGCGAGCTTCGCGATCGGGGTCTCCACCTCCGCCTGCACCGTCATCATGAGGTCCGCCATCTCGTCGATGATCACGACGATGTACGGGAGTACCCCGCCCTTGTACGTGAGTTCTTCGAAGGCGACGTCTTTCTGCTTCGGCTGCCTGAGCGTCGCGCCGTCCTGCACGCGTTTGTTGAAGTCGTACAGGTTGCGGCAGTTGTTCGCCGCCAGGAGCTCGTAGCGGTCCTGCATCTCGAGCACGGCCCATTTGAGCAGCGATGCGGCGTCGTGGTTGTCCGTCACGACCTTGTGTCGCAGATGCGGCAGCGTGTTGTACACCGAGAGCTCGACCATCTTCGGATCGACCATCAACAGGCGAAGCGTCTTCGGCGTGTGCTTGTAGATGAGGCTCGTGACGATGGTGTTCACGCACACGGATTTTCCCGAGCCCGTCGCTCCCGCGATGAGCAGGTGCGGCATCTTCGCGAGATCGGCGATCACAGGCTTGCCCTCGAGGTCTTTGCCGAGCGCGATGGGCAACGCCGCGCGGGCGTGCCGGAATTCGCGCGACTCGATCAGCTCGCGCAGCCCAACCATCTCGGCGTCGGGGTTCGGTACCTCGACGCCCACGGCGCCGCGGCCGGGAATCGGAGCGACGATCCGGATGCTCGGCGCCCGCATAGCCAGGGCGAGATCGTTCGAGAGGTTCGCGATCTGCCGCACCTTCACTCCGGGTGCCGGCTCGATCTCGAACTGCGTGACCACCGGCCCCGTCGTTCTCCCCTTGAGCACACCCTCGATACGGAACGTGCGCAGCGCGTCCATGAGCTTGATGCCCATGGCGTCGAGGTTTGCCTTGCCTGTTTCGCCGTAGCGCTCCGGCGTCTCCGACAGGAGCTCCGGTGGCGGAAGCTCGTCCGCCATGACGTCCGTCATCGCCGCCGCGAGAGCAGGGGCCGCCTCGGGTACCCCCGCTGCGTCGGCCGGTGCCTCCTTGATCTTTTTCTTTCGCGCCTTCGGCGGTGCGCTTTCATCGGCGACCGGAACGACCGCGTCCGGCGGAAGTGGCGGCTCGATCGGACTGCTGTCCTCATCCGGAACGACCGAGATGCGCGGACGCTTTTTCGGCGCCGGCGTCCCGGAAGGCGCCTCCGGCGTCGGCGGCGCGGCGGCGCGGCCTACCAGAGCGCGAACAGGGTTCCACGCCAGTGTCGCCGCCGTGAGGGCCGACGAAGCGAGAATCCACGTCAACCACGCGCCGATGCCGCCGAACCAGCTGCGCCAGTAGAACGCGACGAAGGCGCCCCACATCCCCGAGGACAGGTTCGCCTCGCCCGGCAACGGCTGCGTCGCCAGCCCGACGCCGATCGGCAGCAGCGCCACGACGCCGGCGAAGAACACCATCCATTTGCGGTCCGTCGCGGATTCCAGGCGGCCGAAGACGCGCAAGGCGTGCACGGCGGGCGCGAGCGGAGCCATCGCTGCGGCCGGCCAGCCGACGAGCCAGACGAGGGGATACGCGAGATACCAGCCCACCGGGCCGACACTGCGTCGCACGTCGACACCTGCACGGAGCTGGGCGAGACCGAGGACGCCGAGCGCGCCGCCAAGAAAGACGGCGAACACCAGCAGCGCGATGCCGCCTAGCTCGCGCCTGAGCTGCGGGCTACTCACGCCAATGCCACCTCCTCAGCGTGGGCGTTCGGGCGGAGGACCGAGCTTGGTGATCTGGCGATCCTGATAGACGGGGAGGACGGGACAGGAGTCGACATCGGCGCACGCGTCGAGATCGTCGCCGAAGCCGGCGTCGGCGAGCGCCGCGCCGTGCGTCGAGGTCCGAAACAGTCTCTTGAGGTTGGCGCCGAATTTCTTGTCAATGAGCATGGCCGCCTGCGCGGCGTCGTTGATCTCGGCTTTCGTCTGCTTCGTCGTGATGTGCTGGACGAAGAGTCCCGCGCAGGCTGCGTCCTCGAGCGCGAAATGCTTGTCCTGGCCGGCACACACGATGGTGACGTCGGTTCCGCCACGGAGCGCGGCCCGCAGCATGGTGAGCACCGCCGAGAAGTTGACGTACGATGCGATGATCACGTCACGCGCGCCCTGCACCGCGAGGATCGCCGCGGTGCCGTTGGTCGTGCTCATCAGGACGGTCTTCCCCTCGACGGCCTCCTTGGTGAACTCGAGGGGCGAGTTGCCGACGTCGAAACCGGGGATGGGCTGCATCTTCCGCTCGCCGGCGAGCTTCACCTCGCTGCGCGCGAGCGACTTGGCCCGGTTCACGACCTCCTCGGAGCTCGCGAAGGGAATGACGGCGCGCGCGCCGTTCGCGAGCGCGATCGCGATGCTCGTCGACGCGCGGAGCACGTCGACGATGGCCACCGCACGATTGGCGACGTCCGGCGGCGACACTTCCTGCGGTGCGAAGAAGACGTCGACGCGCATCAGGCCGCCGCTCCCCCGCCCCCGACGCTCTCTTTCAGATCGCGGAAGAGCTCCGGTTCCCGCTCGAGGAACTTGGTGTCCACGTCCCCCCGGACGAATCGATCGTTGTGCATCACGCGCGCAAGGAACGGGATTGTCGTCGTCACGCCCTCCACGACGAACGACTCCAGCGCCACGCGCATGCGCGCGATCGCTTCGGCGCGATCACGACCCTGGCAGATCAACTTTGCCAGCAGTGAATCGTAATACGGCGGGACCGTGTAGCCCGCGTACACATGTGAATCGAGGCGAACGCCTGGCCCACCGGGCGGATGAAAGGTCGACAGCTTGCCCGGCGAGGGCTGAAAGTTGCGACCCGGATCCTCCGCGTTGACGCGGCATTCGATCACGTGTCCGCGCAGCGGCGGCAGCTGCTTGATGGAGAGCCTCTCTCCCGCGGCGACGCGGATCTGCTCCTTCACGAGGTCCGTCCCGGTGAGCATCTCCGTCACCGGATGCTCCACCTGGATGCGGGTGTTCATCTCCATGAAGTAGTACTTGCCGTCGGAGTCGAGGAGCATTTCGATCGTCCCGGCGCCGACGTAATTGATTGCCTTGGCGCCGGCCACCGCATCCTTGCCCATGCGCTCGCGGAGGTCCGGCGTGACGGCAGGGCTGGGCGCTTCCTCGATGAGCTTCTGGTGGCGCCGCTGGACGGAGCAGTCACGCTCGCCGAGGTGGATGACGCTGCCGTACTTGTCACCCATGATCTGGAACTCGATGTGACGTGGCCGCTCGAGGTACTTCTCGACGTACACGTCGCCGTTACCGAACGCCGACAGCGCCTCCGAGCGCGCGAGCTGGAAGGAGCGCGCGAAATCGTCGACGTCGCGCGCGACGCGCATCCCCTTCCCGCCGCCGCCGGCGGATGCCTTGATGATCACCGGAAAGCCGATCGACTCCGCGAACCCGAGCGCGGCGTCGGAGTCCTCGACGGGTCCGGGCGTGCCCGGCACGACCGGAACGCCGACCTTGGTCATCGCGTCGCGTGCGGCCGCCTTGTTCCCCATGACCCGGATCTGCTCCGCCGTGGGGCCGATGAACGTGACGTTGGACGCGGTACAGATCTCCGCGAACTCGGCGTTCTCCGCGAGGAAGCCGTAGCCGGGGTGAATCGCGTCCGCGCCGGTGATTTCGGCGGCGGCGATGATGCGCGGGATACGGAGGTACGACTCGCGCGACGGCGGCGGGCCGATGCACACGTCGTCGTCGGCGAAGCGCACGTGGAGTGATTCCCGGTCCGCCTCGGAATAGACGGCGACAGTCTGAATGCCGAGCTCGCGGCATGCGCGGATGACGCGCAGCGCGATCTCACCCCGGTTCGCGATCAGGACTTTCTTGAACATTCCGAGCGCAGCGGGTGCGTCAGCTTATTTCTTCTCGAACGAGCTCCAGGTCTGGTCGCTCGTACCGGCGACGCCCTGGACACGGAGTGCGAATTCCGCGGGGCTCGTGGCGTAGAAGAGCGCGCTCTCGTACGAGATGACGCCCCTCTGATACCACTGCATGAGCGACTGATCGAAGGCCTGCATGCCGTACTGCACCGTTCCTTCCTTGATCAAGTCCGGGATGTTGAGCGATTTCTCCATATCGCGGATCTGATCGCGCACGGCCGCGGTGTTGATGAGAATCTCGACCGCCGGGACGCGACCGGGCTTGTCCGCGCGCGGAACGAGGCGCTGCGACACCACGGCCTGGAGGGCGTTCGCGAGCGAGAAGCGTACCTCCGCCTGCTGGTGCGGCGGATAGAACGAGAGCACGCGCTGGATGGTCTGCGTGGCGTCCATCGTGTGCAGCGTCGAGAACACCATGTGGCCGGTGTCCGCCGCCTTGAGCGCGGCGTCGAGCGTTTCCAGATCGCGGATCTCGCCGATGAGGATGACGTCGGGATCCTGGCGCAGCACCCGTCGCAGTGCCTGCGCGAAGGTCGCCGTGTCGGTGCCGACCTCGCGCTGGTTGATGTGGCAGTTGATGTCCCGATGGAGGAACTCGATCGGGTCTTCGATGGTGATGACGTTCGCCTTGTGCTTCTCGTTGACGTGCTGGATCATCGCCGCGAGCGTCGTCGACTTGCCCGAGCCGGTGACGCCGGTGACGAGCACGAGGCCGCGCGGCTTGAGCGCGATCTCCTCGAGTACGCTGGGGAGCTCCAGCTCGGCGATGGTGCGTGTCTGATACGGAATCGCGCGCATCGCGTAACACAGCGACCCGCGCTGCTGGTACAGGTTGACGCGGAAGCGTCCGATCCCGGGCACGCCGATGGCGAAGTCGCACTCCTTGTCTTCGGTGAACTGCTTCACCTGCTTCGGGTTCATCAGCTGCTCGGCGAGGGTCTTGAGATCCTCGGGCTTGAGCGCGGGATACTCGAGCGGGTGCAGATCGCCGTTGAGGCGCACGGTGGGCGGACGGCCGACCTTGAGGTGCAGGTCCGACGCGTTCAGCTGCACGAGCTGCTGGAGAACGGACTTGAAGTTGAAGCCGCTCCCACTGGGCGCGTCCACCGCCGTCGTGCCCGCGGACGTTCGGGCAGAGGCCGGATTAGACATTGGGATCGATCCGGAAGAGGACCTGGCCGTATTCGACCGGCTGCGCGTCCTGCGCGAGGATCTCCTTCACGACCCCCGCATACTCGGACTCGATCTCGTTCATGATCTTCATCGCTTCGATGATGCAGAGCGTCTGCCCCTTCTGCACGCGATCGCCGACGGAGACGTACGGCTTGGCGCCGGGCTCCGGTGCGCCGTAGAACGTGCCGACCATCGGCGACTTCACTTCGAGCGACGAGCCGCGATCCGCGCGCTCCGGCGCGGCTGCCTCGGCCGGCATCGGAATGCCGGCCGCCGGGGTGACGCGCGCATCGAGGAGTGCGCCGGGCATGACTGCGGGCACGGAGATGGGCATCGGCGCGGCGAGCGGCATGCCGCCACGCTGCACGGGACTCTTCGCGATCTTGATCTTGATGCCCTTCTCGGTCGTGATCTCGATCGAGTCGACTGACGAATCGTCGATCATCTCGATGAGCTTCTTCACGTAGCGTAGGTCGATCATAGGCCCCGTTGCGTGGTCTACCCTCGCCGCGTCCCGCGTCACCCGATCTCGATCAACTCTCGCGGGAAGCGCGTGAGCACCTGAGCGCCCGCGGCACCCAGGTGCACGTCGTCCTCGATCCGCACCCCACCCCAACCCGGGCGATAAATGCCCGGTTCAACCGTAACGACAGCGCCCTCCACCAGCGGTCCTTCTGCCGTCTTCGCCAGTCGAGGCGCTTCGTGCACCTCGAGTCCGATGCCGTGACCAAGGCTGTGGCCAAACAGGTCACCGAAACCGCGGTCCTGAATGTAGCCGCGCGCCAGCCCGTCGGCATCCCGTCCGCTCATCCCCGGCCGCACGGCTTTCACTGCGCGATCGTTCGCGAAGCGAACGACGTCGTAGATCTCGCGCTGCTCCTCGCTCGCGCGTCCGACGACGAAGGTGCGCGTGATGTCCGAGCAGTAGCCGTCCACACGCGCGCCGAAATCCAGCAGGAGAAAATCGCCGGGATGCAGCTGACGCGCCGTGGGGCGCGCGTGTGGCAGCGCCGCGTTCGGTCCGGAGGCGACGATCGATGGGAATGGAAAGCCGTCGCTGCCCGCCTGCCGCAGCGACGATTCGAGGATCCCGGCCACTTCGAGCTCCGTCATCCCCGCGCGAACATGTGACAGCGTGAGCTCGAGCGCGCGCTCGGCCGCGGCGACCGCGTCGCGGATGTGGGTCAGCTCGTTCTCGTCCTTCCGCTCTCGCAGCGCTTCGACGAGATCGATCGTCGGTCGCCACTGCCAGCGCGAGCCCGCCTCGAGCAGCCGCTGAAAGTCGCGATGCACGAGGTGCGCGGACTCGAAGCCGGCAACCTGGACGTGCGACATCTGTCCCAGGTGCGTCCAGAGACCGGTCCACAGGCTCTGCGGCTCGATGACGACGCGCGCCAGCTCGCCGACTTCCTCAGCGGCCTGCGTCTGATACCGGAAGTCCGTGATGAGCAGGGTCTCGCGCGGGGTGACGAGCAACAGCGCGCTCGATCCGGAAAAGCCGCTGAGATACCGCACGTTCGCCGCGCCGGTGACGAGCAGCGCGTCGAGGTGAGCGCCGGTGATTCCGTCGCTCAGTGCCGCGAGTCTGCGCGTCCGGAGATCAGTCATGCGCCGCGAGATGCGCCACGAGGCCGCGAAGCCCGAGCTCGTAGCCCATGACACCGAGTCCGCACACGACTCCCACCGCGGCGGCAGCGAGCATGGAGTGACGCCGCTCGGGCTCCCGCGCGTAGATGTTCGTGATGTGCACCTCGACGAACGGCAGCGCGATCCCGGCGAGCGCGTCGCGCAGCGCGAGGCTGGTGTGGGTGTACGCGCCCGCGTTCACCAGCGCGCCCTGGACGCGGCCGCGCATCCCATGCACCGCCTCGATCAGCGCACCCTCGCTGTTGTGCTGCGCGAATTCCAGGTCGACGCGCAGCTCCTTGCCCACCTGCCGCAGCCGGCGCTCGACATCTTCGAGGGTCTCGCGTCCGTAAAGTTCCGGCTCCCGTGTCCCAAGCAGATTGAGATTCGGGCCGTTGAGGACGGCGATCCTCACCGCTGCTTGAGTCCCTCGAGCCACTGCGTGAACTGCGCGACGTCTTCCTGCGACTGCGCCCCACCCTCCGCGGCCTCCGCGGCGCCCTGTTCCGTCGACGCTCGCTGCGAGAAGAACTGGTCGAAGGAAAAGCTCGACGGCGCGGCTGGAGTCCCCGCGCCGCCGAAGACGCTGTCGAGTGACAGCTCGTTGTTGGCGCGCCGCGCCGGCTCACCGACGATGTCCGGCGCGCTCGCAGGCGCGGTCGCGGGCGAGCCGTTGCCGGCGCCGAAGGCCTGCGCCAGCGCGATCGCCGCCGCTTCATCCGCCGGAGCGATCGCCGGACGGCCGAATATCGCACTGAGCGCGTCTGCCACCACCGCCTGCGTCGCAGGCGCGGGCATCGCGGGCCCCGGTGCGGCGGCCCCTCCGTTCGCCGCCGGTGCGACGCTCGCACGATGACCGGGGCGACGCGAAGCGACGAGGAACAGGACTTCGCGAATGGTCGGCCCGGCGCGAGGCGCGGGCGGTGCCGGTCGAGGCGGCAGCTGCGGTGGCCGAATCGGCACAACAGGTTTCGCGGGCTCGCGCGCGGGTGACTCCAGGCTCGCGATCCGCGCGCGCAGCGTCGCGTCCCCCGGTTTCTGCTCGAGCAGCGCCCGATACACGCGCAGCGCCTCGTCGCGATGACCTTGTTTGAGGTACAGCTCGGCCATCGTCTCCGTCACGAAGGGGCCCGATTCCGGCGGCGCCGGAGCGGCCTCCGGTTCCCGCGCGGGGGGCACGTCGAGTCTGATGTCGTCGAGACTCGGCGACACCGGCGCGGGTGTCGCAGGCGCGGTCGCTGGTTCTTCAGGCACAGCGCTGAGATCCAGAAGCTCGCCGATGGCCGTCGAGAGGCGCGGCGCTGGCGCAGACGCCGGCTGCGCCGGAGGTGTGGGCTCGGCTGTCGTTGCTGATGCCGTTGGGCCGGCAGGCGCACCGAGGTCGAGGTCAAGCAGGCCAGGTTCGGCCGCTGGAGCGGGCGGCGGCGTGAAGGAGACGCTCGTCGACATCTCGATGTCGAGCGGCGCCGCGCCCGGGGTGGAAGGCGTACGAGAAGGAGGCTCACCGGCCAGCGACGTCGTCTCCAGACCCTCGAGACTGAAGCCGGCCATCGGCGGCGCGCCCGCGCCTCCCGCCGTTGCACCCGCGACCGGCGAGTCCAGCTCCAGTCTTTGCGTGGGAGCTGGCTCCCCCGTGGCCATGCTCGTGTGCTCGACGGCAAAGTCCGCTGGCGGTGGCGCTGCTGCCGCGGCCGGCGCGGCCGGGATATCGAGTGCGACGTCGAGAAGAGGTGGCGCTACGGCGACCGGCGTGGCCAGAGGCTGTGGCGGCGGAACCGCGTCGAGCCGAACCTCGGCGGTCGGGCTGGTCGCCGTCACGGGGGTTGGAGGTGGCGGCTTGACCGCCGACGTCACGACGGTCGGCGCAGACGCCGGCGTCGTCGCTGCCGCGGTCGTGCCTGCGGGAGGCGTAGGCGCGGACGCAGCATCTCCGGCGCCTGCACCCGCGGCTGCCTTGTCCAGCGACGCAAGCTGCGCCTGAATCTCCTCGTTGCGCGGATCGGCCTCGAGGACCCGACGGTACCAGCCGCGCGCCGCCTCTCCATCGCCGATGATAAGGGCGATGTCCCCGAGGTGTCGCAACGCGATCAGGTTTTCGGGGTCCAGGGCCAACGCGGTCTCGAAGACGGTTTTGGCCTCGTCGAACTGGCGCGCCTCGTATAGCGCCTGCCCGTATACGATGTGACCGCTCATGTGCCCCGGCTGCTGGGGCAAGTACTCGCGGCAGATCGCGATCGCCTGCTCGATCTCACCCGCTTTGCGATACTCGTTCGCCAACGGCGCGAAGTAGCGCCGAGGGTTTTCCTCGAACTTCTTGCGTAACTCGTCGATGCGGGCGGAGCTCGCCATGCGCGTCAGTTTGTGAGGGCCCGACCGACGCACGCGAGCGGCAAGAGCGGCGGCGGAGAAGGTCGGGAAGATATATCCCGCAGACCGAGGCAGTCAATCAGAAGTCACGCCGCGACTTGATTTTAGCCCATGTTGCCGGATACCTTTTCAAGCTTCCGAAAGGTCATTTTGAACCACCCCTACCACCGCTCCGAGGAGTAACGCGTGCTGCAACAGATGCGGAGCGCGGCCAAGTACATCTGGCTGTTCGTCGTTGTCGTGTTCGTTGGTGGCTTTCTCCTCATGGAGACGTCGGGACTACTGGGCCGGACGCCGGTGACGCCGACCACGGCCGTCGCCAAGGTAAACGGACACGAGATTCTGTATACCGCGTGGCAGAATCGCGTGCGGCAGAACACCGAGAACCAGCGCTCCGGCCGCTCCCTCACGCAGGACGAAGTCCGCCAGATCGAGAACGAGACGCTCGACGAGATGATCATGCAGGCGCTGCTCGAGGACGAGTACCGCCGCCGCGGCATCCGTGTTTCGCCGGAAGAGATGCGTGAGTTCGCGCGCTACGCGCCGCCGCCCTTTCTCTACAACCATCCCGATCTGCAAACCGAGGGGCGCTTCGATCCCCAGAAGTACCAGCGCCTGCTCGCCAGCCCGCAGGCACGTCAGGGTGGTCTGCTGCTGGCGCTCGAGAACTACTACCGCACCGAAATCCCGAAGGAGAAGCTCTTCGAGCAGATCACGGACGGCGTGAACATCACTGACGCCGACCTCTGGCGTTCGTGGCAGGATGAGCACGACACGGCGCAAGTCAGCTTCGTTGCATGGCGCCCGGACCTGGATCCCAATGCGGTCAAGGCCGTGGCCGATGCGGAGGCGCGCGCATACTTCGAGGCTCACAAGGCGGAGTACGAGCGGCCCGGCCGCGCGCTGCTGTCGGTCGTTCGCATCCCGCGAGTGATCAGCGCGGCAGACAGCGCGGCGGTGCGCCAGAAGCTGCTGCAACTGCGCGCCGAGATCGCGGGCGGCGCCAAGTTCGAGGACGTCGCGAAGCGCGAATCCGCGGACAGCGTCTCGGGCGCGAACGGCGGCGATCTCGGCAAGGGCGTACGCGGGCGCTTCGTCCCCGAATTCGAGAAAGCCGCCTATGCGCTCAAACCGAGGGAGCTGTCGCAGCCCGTCCTGACGCAATTCGGGTATCACCTCCTTCGCGTCGACGAACGGAAGGGCGACACGCTCTCGCTCCGCCACATTCTGCTGCGCGTCAAACAAAGCGATTCCGCCGAGTCGCGGACCGACCGCGAGGCCGACGAGCTGGCGAAGCTTGCCGCGAGTGCCGAGGATCGTGCGCGATTCGACGCGGCAGCGAAGCAGCTGCATCTGTCGATTCATCGAGTCGAGGCGGTCGAGAACCGGCCGGCGACCCTCGACGGCACCATGGTGCCGAGCGTCAGCGCGTGGGCCTTTGGCGGCGCGCGCGTCGGGGAGACGAGCGAGCTGTTCTACGACGACAATGGCTACTGGCTCGCGCGGCTCGACTCACTCGTCCCCGGCGGCGAGGCACGCTTCGACCGCGTGCAGCAGGAGGTTCGGACGGCCGTCGCGCGCGAGAAGGCCCTCGATCGCGCGATGCCGCTCGCGCAGAAGCTCGCACAGGACGCCGCGGTCAAGGGACTCGAGCCCGCCGCGAAGGCGGCCAATCTCGTGATGATCAAGACGCAGCCATTCACGCGCGTCGATTTCGTGCCCGGGCTGGGCCAGTTCAACAAGGTCATCGGCGCCGCGTTCGGGCTCCCGGTAGGTGCGGTGAGCGCGCCGATCCGCGATCAGTCGGGTGTGTACGTGCTGGTCGTCGACTCGCGTCGTAACACGGACCGCGCGGCGTTCGACAAGCAGAAGGACGCCCTGCGGCGCCAGCGCCTGTCGCAGCTCAAGCAGCAGCGGCTCCAGCTGTACCTCGACGACCTGAAGAAGTCCGCGAAGATCGAGGACCGGCGGAAGGACATCAACGCGACGGCGCGTCGCACGGAGACCTGATTCAGGAAGGAGGAAACAGGAAGGAGGAAGGAGACTGCGGCGCTCTGCCCCCTTCCTCCTTCCTCCCTCCTTCCTCGTCTAGTTCAACAGCCGCTTGGGCTCCGACGTCGTGTCGTCCTCCCGGCGCACCGCCTCACCGGCGTTGAGGCGTTCGCTGCGCGCCTCGCGTTCCGGCTCTTTGATCTGGCGATCCACGTCGCTGATGTTGCGCTTGAATTCGCGAATGCCCTTCCCGATCGACGCGCCGATCTCGGGCACGCGCCGCGCGCCGAAGATCACGAGCACGATGACGAGAATGATGAACAGCTCCATCGGGCCGAGATTTCCTAACATGACGAGCTCCTAGAAGAGCGAACGGGCGATGAGGTATGCGACAAGTACACCGACGAGACTGAGGAGCGACACGTCGAGCGCGACGGGGCCCAACGCAAACTTGAGAATAACGAGATCGATCGGCAACGGCCCGAACGACGGCGTCATCCCCGTGGTGAGAAACTCCTTGACCGCGCCCGGCGGCAGAAACCTCCGGGCGACCTGCGTGAGTACACCGCCGACCACGAAGCCGATGGCGAGCACGACGCCGTGAAAGACGGGGCGGTGTTTCGATGAACCTTTGGGTGGCATTACGACCGTCGCTCCATGACGTAGACGATCGCATCCATGAGCGCGGCACGCACCGGTGACTCCGGCACTCCGCGCAGCGCGTCGCGCGCTTCCTCGGCGACCTGCGCGCCACGCGCGCGCGCGTAGTCCAGCCCTCCGGCCTCCGAGACGATGCCGACCACCTCGGCGACGCGATCGTCCGACGGCGCCTCGTCCGCGAACAGCGCATCGACGCGAGCGCGCGCCGCGGCCGACAGTCTTGGCAACGCGCCGATCAGCGGCAGCGTCACCTTGTGCTCCTTGAGGTCGGCGCCGGACGGTTTGCCCGTCACGCTCTCGCTCTCCGTGTAATCGAGCAGGTCGTCGGCGATCTGAAATGCGATGCCCAGCTTTTCACCGTAGCGCGCCATCGCCGCGCTGTAGCGCGGCGCGCCGTACAGCGCTCCCGTCTCGCATGCGGCCGCAAGCAGCGTCGCCGTCTTGCACCGCACGAGCTTCATGTAGTCATCCTCGGTGAACTCGAGCGCGTCGATCGCCGTCAGCTGCCGCATCTCGCCGATCGTGAGCTGGTTGGACACTTCGACGAGAATCTTCATGACGGCGAGATCGTCCAGCTCGACGAGCGCCTTGAGCGCCCGCGAGTACAGGAAATCGCCCATGATGACGGAGATCTGATGGCTGAAGAGCGCGTTCACCGTCGGGAGGCCGCGGCGCAGGGCCGAGTGATCGACCGAGTCGTCGTGCACCAGTGTCGCGACGTGCATCAGCTCGATCGCGGCCGCGACGGTGAGCGCCTTGTCTTCGCCGCGGCCCTCGATGTCGCTCGCGAGCAGCGTCAGCGTCGGCCGAAAGAGCTTGCCACGCATGCGCAGCAGATGACCGCTGACCTGCTCGATCATCGGCAGATCGCTCACGACGACGCGATGCAGTTCGGGAACGACGCGATCGAGACGCGCGCGTACCGGGGCCTGAATCTCGGCCAGCGTCACTCCGCCGGACTTCGGGCGCGGCGCCGGAGCGACAGCGCCGCTCATCGCGCGGCGTTCTCGAGGGCGTTCAGGCGGTCACCGACGTCCTGAAACGTGATGTCCACGACGAACACCCGCTGATAGTACTTCATCGCCTCGTCGATCTTGCCGAGCGCCTCGTTCGCCCGACCGAGCAGATAGAGCACGCCCACGAGATCGTCGTCGGTCTGACCTTTCTCGCCGAGCGCGCGCGCGAGAATCGTCGCGGCCATTCCATGCTGTCCCTTCTCGATGAAGCACTGACCGATCGCCTCGTACGTCCGGACGCGATTCTCCGGCCCGCGCAGCGCCTTCTGAAACTCCGCGATCGCTTCGTCGACGAGCCCCATCTCCTTGTACGCCACACCGAGATCGTAATGGCTCTGGTAATCCTCGGCCTCGACGTTCTCCGCGACGCCCTGCTTGAATTTCTTGAGCATGTCGGCGAAGTCGGCCTCTTCGTTGCCGGTTGGCTCTTCTTCGGCGACGACCATGCGCGTGTCCTTGGGACCCTCGTCCTCTCGCAGCCAGTCGCCGAGGTTCACGAACGCGTCGTCGCTCGTCGGAGTCAGCTTGCGCTCGGTCTTCGCAGGCGGCGCCGGCGCCTGGGCGCGCGTTCCGAGCGGCGGCGTCTTCGTCTTCGCGGGCTCGGCCGCCTGATCCGGTATCGTGCTCAGCGCCGCCTGAGCGCGAACGTCATCCGGCGACAGCTCCAGCACGCGCTGGTAGATCGTGCGGGACTTGTCGACCTGGCCGCTGCGGAAGAGTGCATCCGCGAGCGCGAGATACGCCTCGACGAGCTGCGGCCGATCATTGCTGCGATAGGCGTACTCGACGCGCTTCTGATGATGCTTCACCGACGACGGCTCGAGGCGGACGATCTCGTCGGCGACGGACATCGCGGTCGCGAGGTCACCGCTGCGCTCGTAGCCGGCCATGGCGGCCTCCAGCTCCTTGAGACCGCCGTCGCGGTTTCCCGCCTCGAGCATCGCTTCGGCGAGCTCGCGACGTGAACCCCAATCTTCGGGATCGCCTTCGACCACCGCCTGCAGCATCTCGACCGACTTCGCCGCCATGAGCGTCGACGGCCGGGCATTCATCGGCAGCGGCGGTATGGACACGCGCGCGATCGCTTCGGGGCTGGCGTCGAGCAGCGGGATATCCGAGACCGCCGCGGCGTCCGCCGACAGCGTCTCCGACGCCTCCGGCATCACGAGCTCGTCGTCCAGCAATGGGATGTCGACGGGCGCATCCCCGGGAAGCGCGGAGGTGAGATCCGCACCCGCGTCGGGCATCACGAAATCGAGCGATCCGCTCACGCCAAGATCTGACGGAGCCGGCTCATCGAGGAGCGACGTGGACTCGATCTCGATCCCGCCGCCGAGGTCGGAAGAAACGTCGCTCGCGGAGAGCGACGTGGTCTCGAAACCGAGGAGCGATCCGCTGTCCGTCGGATCGAGCGATGCGGTGACAGGAGGCTCGGGCTCCGGCGCGGATGGTGGTGGCGGGGGTGGCGGTGGCGGCGGTGATGGTTTGGCTGCGGCCGGCGCCGGTTTGCTCGCCGGCGGCGGCACCGCGGGTGCGGCCTTGGGCGGCGTTTCTGGAATCGCCTTGATTCCCTGCGACAGCGTGCGTCGCGCCATCGACTTTCGCTGGTTCTGCGCGGCGGGGGTGTCGCTGAGATCGAGGAAGATCAGGTCGCCCGACTTGCCGGACGACGCCGTGGCGCTACCACCCGTCCGCGGCTCGACCGAAGGATCGAGCGCCCTGATGCGCTCCGCGGTGGCCTCGGCTTCGCCGCCGCGGCCCTCGGAGTCGAGCTGCTCGTGCAGCATCTGCAGCTGCTCGATCGCGTCGGCCTTCTTTCCCGCTTTCGTGAGCTGATCGGCGAGCATGAGGCGGATGTCTGTCTCACCGGGGCAGAGGTCCGCGAATTCGCCCAGGGCACGGAATGCTTCGTCGGCTCGTCCCGCCTTGTGCATGCGGTCGGCGTACTCGAGGAAGTTCTGCTTCGCGTCCGCCTTGAACCCCTTCTGCGCGCTGATGCGGCCGAGCTTGTAGTAGACGCTCGATCGGCCGGGGGACGTGCGAAGGATCTTGTTGCACAGCGCGATGGCGTTGTTGAAGAAACCGCCCTCGGCGTAATGATCCACCGCCTTCTCGTAGTAGTCCGCCGCATCGCCGACGTTGTGCTGCTTCATCAGGAGGTCGCCGACACGATTGAACAGGGCGACGTCCAGTTCCTCCGGGTACTTCTCCATTTCCGCCAGCAGCTCGACATAAACGGCAATCGCCTTGTCAGGCGATTTTTTCTCGAGATCGGCAGCCTTCTTCTTGAGCGATGCGATCTTGGACATCAGCGTCCGAGCAGTCGGCTAGGTCGGCTGGGGCGGCTAGCGCAACGGAGGCGACCGAAGTTTGGCGAGGCGTCTCCTGCGTCAGTGGAGTAACGGACGGTCAAGTTACGTCTAAGTCGTGGACGTCACAAGCTTTGCCTCGCGTCCACAGGCCTCGACAAACACGTGCTCCAAGCCAGTATGGCAGCTCGCGATAATCGCCAATGCCGTAAAGCGCGAGATCGGCGGAGAATCCGGGAGCGATCTGGCCGACCTGGCGCGCGAGCCCGAGTGCGGCGGCGCCGTTCACTGTCGCCGCGATGATGCTCTCCGCGGCGCTGAGGCGAAGCTGGCTGACCCCCAGGGTGAGCACGAGCGGCAGGCTCACCGTCGGCGACGTACCGGGGTTGAAGTCCGTGGCCAGCGCGATCGCTACGCCCGCGTCGAGCATGCGGCGCGCGGGTGCTTGCCGTGGTTTGCCGAGGAACAGCATCGTCGACGGCAGCAGCGTCGCGACGGTGTTCGTCGACGCGAGCGCCCTGATGCCGTCGTCGGAGATCGCGGCCAGGTGATCCGCCGAGGTCGCGCCGAGCTCCGCGGCCAGCTCGGCTCCCCCGCTCGACGTGAGCTCGTCCGCGTGGAGCTTGATCGCCAGCCCGGCAGATCGCGCCGCGCCGAGAATCTCCCGACTTTCCTGAACCGTGAACACGCCTGTCTCGCAAAACACGTCCGCGAAGACCGCGAGCTTCTGACGCGCGACGCGCGGGATCATCTCACGTGCCACGAGCTCGACGTATTCGCGCCGTCGTGCGGAGCTCTCCCGGTGCTCCAGCGGGATCTCATGCGCGCCCAGGAACGTGGGGACGAGGCGCACGGGAAGTTCCTTCGCGAGGCGGCGCACGACGCGCAGCAGCTTCAGCTCGTCCTCGAGCGTGAGACCGTAGCCGGACTTGACTTCGATCGTGCCGACGCCGAAGGACGCGAGTCGCATGATGCGTCCGCGCGCAAGCGCATACAGCTCGCGCTCACTGCGGGCGCGAACGTCGCGGACGGAAGAATGGATGCCGCCGCCGCGTCGTGCGATCTCCATGTAGTCGATCCCCGCGGCGCGCATCTCGTGCTCCGCGGCTCGCGAAGCGCCGAACACCGCATGAGTATGAGAGTCCACGAGCGCCGGCATCAGCACACCGCCTTCGCAGTCGACCTGCCTGGCTGCGCGATGCCGGCGAAGGATGTCGCGGCGCGGGCCGACGGCGACGATGCCCGAACCCTCCACGGCGACGGCGGCGTCCGTGAGGACCTCGAGCTCCCGTGCGGCGCGCCCACGCCTGGCGTCCGGCACCCCGGCGCAGGTCACGACCTGGCTCGCGTTGACGAACAGCATGGCGCGCGGCCGGCGCGCGCTACGCGAAGACATCCGCGATGCGGGAGATACGGAGCGGCGCCTGCGCCTCACCGCGACACGCGTAGTAGCACGCGTTGCAGGCGATCGGGTCGTAGCGCCGAAATGCGCTCCAATGAAAATCGGTGGGAAAGTCCGGGCAGCGTTTCACATGGCCCGCGGGACTCAGATGCACGGTGCGGATCCCCGACCGGCAGCTCTCGGTCATCTCGCCGCGCACGTAGCGTGGAATCTGCTCGATGTAGTAGTCGGAGTTCGTGATCACGCCGCGCCGCCGCCGCTTGAACGCCAGCAGCTCCGCGACGAGCGCGTCGAGCTCGCGGCGCGAATCCTCGTCGAGCAGATACTCACGATTTCCGTTCTTCGCGTCCGTGTACACGCTGAGGTTGACGCCGCAGCGCAGCGCCACCGCCTGCCGCACGATGGGCATGATCTGCGCGAGATTGTCACGCTTGATCACGGTATTGAACCGGATTCCGTCGATGCCGGCGGCACGCATCTCGTCGACGTTGCCAAGGATCCGCTGCGTGAGACCGGGAATGCCGCGCGCCGCGTCGTGGCGTCCGTCGAGATAGTCGAGCGAGATGTTGAACTGGTTCACCCCGGCATCCCACAGCGACCGCGCGCGCTCGACGTTCAGCATGGCGCCGTGCGTCAGCACGATGACATACTTGAGCCGAACCGCGCGCGCGACGGCGCTCACCAGCACCTCGAGATCGCGACGCAGGAGCGGCTCCCCACCGGTGAACGTGACGAGCATGGGATTGAAGAAGCGCGCCGCGTCGGCGTAGCTGTCGAGCTCTTCCCGGCGCGCGGCGGCGTCCGTCTGCCAGTAATCACAGAAGCTGCAGCGCGCGTTGCAACGCAGCGTCACCTCGAAGTGAACGAGGACCGGCATGCGGCGCGCCGTGAGCCAGGCGTATTTCGCCAGAAACAGCGGGATGTGGTACGGCTTGAAGCGAGATGAGAGCATGACAGCATGTCATCCTGAGGCTGCGCAGCCGTCGAAGGATCTACTCGACGCGGCTGGATCCTTCCCCTTCGCTGCGCTCAGGGTCAGGATGACGCATCCATGGGTAATTTGATTCTTTCGCGCCGGGCGGTCTCGCGCGCCTCGTCGTAGCCGGCGTCCGCGTGGCGCGCGACGCCGATGCCGGGATCGTTCGTGAGCACGCGCTCGAGACGGACACGCATCTCCGGTGAGCCATCCGCGACGATCACCTGCCCGGCGTGCAGCGAGTTGCCGATCCCGACCCCGCCGCCGTGGTGGAAGGACACCCAGGACGCGCCGCTCGCGACGTTGAGCATCGCATTCAGGATCGGCCAGTCGGCCACGGCGTCCGTGCCGTCGCGCATCCTCTCGGTCTCGCGGAAGGGCGACGCGACGCTCCCGGTGTCGAGGTGATCGCGCCCGATCACGATCGGCGCCGAGATCTCGCCGCTCGCCACGAGGTCGTTGAGCGCGACGCCGAAGCGTGCGCGCTCACCCTGTCCGAGCCAGCAGATGCGCGCCGGCAGACCCTGAAAGTGCACGCGCTCCCGCGCCAGTGTGATCCAACGCCGCAACTGCTCGTCCCGCGGAAACAGATCCAGCACCAGCGCATCCGTGCGCGCCAGGTCCTTCGGGTCACCGGACAGCGCCACCCAGCGGAACGGTCCCTTCCCCTCGCAGAACAGCGGACGGATGTACTCCGGGATGAAGCCGGGGATGTCGAACGCGTTCTGCACGCCGGCGTCGAACGCAACGGTGCGGATGTTGTTGCCATAGTCGAAGGCGATCGCACCGCGCCGCTGCATCTCGAGCATCGCGCGGACGTGCTCCGCGATCGACTGCGTGCTGCGCTCGACGTACTCCCTGGGCGACCGGCGCCGCAGCTCCGCCGCCTCCTCCACGGACAGGCCGCGCGGCACGTATCCATTCAGCGTGTCGTGGGCGCTCGTCTGGTCGGTGAGCACGTCCGGCGTGTAGCCGTGCTTCACGAGCTCGGGCAGCAGCTCCGCCGCGTTGCCGACGAGGCCGACGGACAACCCGCGCTTCGCGGCGACGGCCTCGCGAATCCATTCCATCGCTTCGCCGACGCTGTGCGTCTTGCGATCGCAGTAGCCCGTCTCGAGGCGCTTGTCGATGCGCGCCTCGTCGACCTCGATGCCGAGGATGGCGGCGTCGTGCATCGTCGCCGCGAGCGGCTGCGCGCCGCCCATCCCTCCGAGCCCCGCCGTGAGCACGGTGCGGCCCGCGAGCGTGCCGCCGAAATGCTTGCGCGCGACGGCGCCGAACGTCTCGAACGTGCCCTGCAGGATGCCCTGGCTCCCGATGTAGATCCACGAGCCGGCGGTCATCTGGCCGTACATCATGAGACCCGCGCGCTCGAGCTCGCGGAAGTGGTCCCAGTTTGCCCACCGGCCGACCAGGTTGCTGTTCGCGATGAGCACGCGCGGCGCGGACGCATGCGTCCGGAACACGCCGACGGGTTTGCCGCTCTGCACCAGCAGCGTCTCATCGTTTTCCAGCGCACGCAGTGCGCGAACGATCGCGTCGAACGACTCCCAGTTGCGCGCGGCCTTGCCGGTGCCTCCATACACAACGAGGTCCTGCGGGCGCTCGGCGACCTCGGGATCGAGGTTGTTCATCAGCATCCGGAGCGCCGCTTCCTGCTGCCATCCCTTACACGAAAGCGCGGATCCGCGCGGCGCGCGAATGGTGCGGGTCGAATCGCCCGCGTGCGCCGGCGGATGTACCGTGGCTGTCATACGTCTCTCAAGTAAACTGGCCGGCGGCGATCGCGTCGGAGAGCCGGGCGATGTCCGGGGCGAGGACGCGGTCACCGTCGAGATGCCGCACGAGCGAGCGCACGACGCCGTGCGCGCGCGCCACGCCGCGCCCGGGTTTGAGGGGCGCCCGCAGATCGACGCCCTGCGCCGCGCACATCAGCTCGATCGCCAGCACGTTGCGCACGTTATCGACGACGCGCCGGAGCTTCCACGCCGCACCCATCGCCATCGGCACGACGTCCTCGCGGTCGCCGTCGGTCGGGATCGTGTCGACGCTCGCCGGGTGTGACAGGACCTTGCACTCGCTCGCCAGCGCCGCCGCCGAGACCTGCGCCATCATGAAGCCGGAGTTCACGCCCGCGTCCGCGGTGAGGAAGGGCGGCAGACCCTGATTGAAGTCGGGATGAACGAGACGATCGATGCGCCGCTCGGAGATCGTGGCGAGGTTCGTGAGCGCGATCGCGAGCACGTCGAGCGCCAGGGCCACCGCCTGCCCGTGAAAGTTCCCCCCGCTGAGCAGCGTGCCGTCCTCGAAGACGAGCGGGTTGTCCGTCGCGGCGTTGATCTCGCGCGACACCATGGACGCGACGAAGTCGATGGCATCGAGAACCGGTCCATGAACCTGCGGCATGCAGCGCAGCGAATACGGATCCTGCACGCGAGGATCACCGTAGCGATGCGACTCGCGGATCTCGCTGTCGGCAAGGAGCTCGCGCAGTACCGCCGCGGACGCCGCCTGTCCCAGCTGACCGCGCGCGGCCTGAATGCGCTCGTCGAAGGCGACGGGTGTCCCGAGCAGCGCCTCGAGCGACATCGCACCGGCGATGTGCGCGACCTTCCACAGCCGGTGCGCGTCGATCACGGCGAGCGCGGCGGTGGCGGTATGCGCCTGGGTCCCGTTGATGAGGACGATCCCCTCCTTCGGACCGAGCGTCACGGGCTCGAGACCGCGTTCGCGCAGCAGCGATGCCGCGGCGCCGCTCGTCGTGCGAGTCCGGAGCTCGCCTTCCCCGATCAGCGCGAGCGCGAGATGCGCCAGGGGCGCCAGGTCTCCGCTGGCGCCGACACTCCCCTGCTCCGGAATGGGTGGATGCAATCCCTCGTTGAGCATGTCGACCAGAAGGTCGGCGAGCACGGGGCGCGCGCCGGAGTATCCCTTCGCGATCACGTTCGCGCGCAGGAGCATCATCGCGCGGACCTCGCGCTCGGGGAGCAGCGCGCCCACACCCGCCGCGTGGCTGCGGACGAGATTCACCTGCAGCTCGGCGAGCCGGTCGACGGGGATGGCGACCTCGGAAAGCTTTCCGAAGCCGGTGGTGACGCCGTACGCGACGGCGCGCTGCTCCACGAGCGTCTCGACGTGCCGACGACTGTCCAGGGCGCGCTTACGGGCGGCGGGCGACAGCTGCACGGGCGCGGACTTCACGGCGACCGCGAAGACGTCATCGATGGTCAGTGCATTGCCATCGATCACCACCGGCGTCGTCATGGGGCGGAATGTCTCCGGCCCATGACGACAATTCAAGGTGGATTACGGCGCCGCGCGCGACAGCTCGCCGCTCCCCGTCTTCGGTTGATACGCGAAGTCGAAGAGGACGTAGTCGGTGGCGACGTGGATCACGCGAACGGCGGCGAAGTGAACGCCATCGGCGTAACCGAGGCGCGCGACGTAGCCGTAGCCCGCCTGAACGCGGACCGACGAGACATACCCGATGATCGGCGCGCGATCGATCGACGTCAGCTCCGACACGGGAGACGCGCCGTACTGCGCGAGCACGACGTCCGCGCGCGCGCCGCGCAACCACAGCGCGCCGTCGCGACGCTCCAGGACGACGTCCGCGTTGGGCGCTGTGTCCGCCACGAGCTGGCCGAAGGGACCGGACGCGCCGGTGGCGAACACGAATCCGGCGGATCCGCGGCGCACGTCGGCGGCGTCGAGGACGACGCTGCGCGCGTCGAACCGTGGCGTATCCTCACGCACGTCGCTCCACGTGCTCTCGTGGCCGTCGCGGCTGATGGCGCTGACCGCGAAACAGCGCGTCACGCCGTTGGTAAGGCCGCGCGCCACGAACTCCTCGGACACGGTGCTCCCCTCGAGCGCCCATTCGGCTTCGTCGCAGCGGCCCTGCGCATCATGGACGGTCGAATACACCCGATAGAAGTCGAACTGGCCGGGCGCCGCGTCGAGCGCATTGTGATCCCACGACAGCTGCACTCCGCGATTCAGCGTCACCGACGCGAGCGCACGCGGCGCGGGGAGTCTGTTGCGCTCGTCGATCGTGATCGCATCGGTGTGTCCCATCTCCTCGTTGTCGGCATCGAGCGCCTCGACGTAGTACTGCAGTTGCGGCATCCCCGCGTCGTGGAAACTGGGCGACGTGGTGGTCGCGCGAAGGACGAAGTCGTCGTTCTCCGAGGAGCGCGCATAGACGTCGAAGGTGACCGCGCGTCCGCTGCGCGGTACATCCCACTCGAGCAGGATGCCAAGGGGACGCGCCGGGTCGCCGCTGGGAATGAGCTGATAGGTGAGATCCGTGGGCGCATCCGGATCCGTCGGCCCGACCGCACCCTGGTCGCAGGCCGCCGCCAACCCAACGAGCATCAGAAGCAGAATTCCGCGCTGTCGCATACCGTCTCCGTGAAATCCGGTGACCGTTGCGAACGCAGAGCCTGCGCCTCGAGTGGCATGGCGGGAACTGCATGCCGCACAACGCCTTGCCTGCGGCACGCCGAGCGACGCGTCCCCGGACGCGGACGCTGGAATGACCTCTATCGGCCTCGGATCGTTGCCCGGCTGTAGTCGAACTTGAGTTCCGGCTGCGGCTTCAGCGAGATGAAGAACGTGAACGCGAAGTTGCCGTTCGGGGAATGCGTGAAGCCGAAGTTCGCGCGCCAGTCGTGCAGGTCGCGCTGCAACGACACGATCTGGCTGGCGAACTGATGCCGCTCGAAGTCGTAGCTCGTCTGCCACGCCGCGGCCCACTTCTGCGTCAGCTCGAAGTTCACGGAGCTGCCGAGGGAGGTCTGCGGAGGCACCAGCACGTACGGTGCGCCGGCCGTCGTGGATGGAATCGGCTGGTCGTTGGTGGGCGTGCGCAGACACAGGTCGTACGCGAACTGATCGACGTTGCGGTAGATCTCGCAACGAGAGCGCGGGTCCCACACGTTGACGTTGCCACCGCGTGGTGGCCGCGTCCGCGTCGTGCTGAAGTTGAACGACGCCTCCCAGCCACGGGTCGGGGGCAACACGAATTGCGATCCGCGCGCGGCCTGTCCGGCCACCGGCTGTGACGCGATCTGCCGCGCGAGCGCGGCCTCACCGGCCGACTGCCCGGGGGTGGGCTGCGGGGCGGGACTTTGATCGGCGACGGCGCGTCCGAACAGTCGCGTGATCACCGCGAAGGGATTGTCCGTCTGGCTGATGCGGAACGATGACGTCACGCGCGTCAGGAAGGGCTTGAACTCCGCCGTATCGCTCAGCGTGCTCCCCTGGAAGAGCGAATAATCGACGCCAACGTCGAACCCCGGCAGCAGATCGGACGTGATCCGCGTGCCGAAGCTCTCGGTGGTGAGACCCGCAAGCCTGCGGCCGATGACGCGCGCCTGCTCGAAGTTGTAGCTCAGCGGCGTGAAGTTCATGCTGAGGATCTTGAGCTTCTGCCCGCCATCCGGTGCGCTGCCCGTGTCGCTCGACGACCGCACTTTGGCCTCGACGTTTTGCGACAGAGACAGCGATACGACGTTCTGCAATAACGACCCGAAGTACGGGCGCGCCATTCCCAGGGCCGCGAGGTATTCGTTGCTGACGTCCGCCTTGGGCGCGAAGCTGTAGCTCAGCACCGGGTTGATGGAGTGACGGAAGCGCCGGAACGGACCGAATCCCGGGAAGTATCCGAAAATCGACGGCGACGCGGACAGGCCGTACGTGAGTCGCTTGCGCTGGTGCACGAACTGCCCGTTGCTGAGCTCCGATCGGACCCAGAACGCGTGCGGATCCACATTCTGCAGCCCGATGCTCGGCGTGAGCTTGAAGCGATTCTGGCCGAAGGCCGGCAGCGTGAATTGCGGATTCCAGTCGACGTCCGTGCGGAAGGTCCGGCGAAAGATCCGCGTCTGCTTGCGCGATGAATCCGCGTTCGGATAGACGATCTCTTCCTCGGGAAAATCGTTCAGCTGATCGCGAATGTTGATGCCGTTGCGGAAGTCGACGCCGAAGATCCGGAGCGGGGTGTCGAAGGTCACCGTGCGATCGAAGCGATTGCGCTTGATCGTATCGGTACGCACCAGCCGGCCGTCAGGGCCCGGGATGAAGCGGGTGCTGAACGTCGTCGGCTGGTCGATGTGGAGATCCGCTGCTTCGCGGTACGTGAAGGCCGGCGTCCACACGAGCCAGGGCGCGAGCTCCAGCGGGCCGGTATTCAGCGATAGCGATGGCAGCGTCTGATTCACCTGCTTCCGCCCGGGGTACTGCGTGCGATTGCCTCCTAGCTGGAGCGAGACGGGTCCGAGCTTGTCCGAGTAGTTCACCGTCGACCGGATCGTCGCGATCGCCTGATACGGATTGAACGTGTTCTGCCGCTGCAGCTGCGTGCTCGTCACGTAGTTCCCGTCGAGGTGAACGCGGCGGTCCGGCGTAAAGCGCTGGTCGTGCCCCCACGAGATAGCCGTGTTCGTCGAGCCGTTCTTCTGGTGGGTGTAGGACGTGGCCAAGCGTCCCTGAAGGAAGCGCGTCTGCCAGAAGTACTTCCACTCTCCATTCAGGCGGTACCACCCGGGATCCAGCGAATCCGCGCCCGCGGCGCTACGCCAGTCGACCCACGTGGTGGCGTCCATGTAATCGCTGAGCGCCCAGTAGTAGCCGACGTTCTCGACGTGGCGCCGGTATCCCGGGTTGTTGCGCACGATGTCCGAGGCGCCGAACCGCGGCGGCAGAATGCCGCTGCGCCGCCCCTGGCGGATGTCCTGGAACACGAAGGGCAGCCACATCACCGGGATGTCGCGGATGTACAGGACCGCCGGCCGCGCCACGAGCGTTTTGTTGGTGCGCTTGATCTCCTTCAGTGCGAAGTGGTAGTCGGGGACGGAGTCGTCGCAGCTCGTGAGCGTGCCGCCGACGCCATAAAGCCGCCGCGGGATCCTGAGCGTGCTGTCCCCGAGCGCCGTCTTGCTGATCTCCGACCGGATGAACCAACGCTGGCCCTGTTCCTCGGAGACGACCGTGGCGTTCGTCAGGCGACCCGATCGCTCGGCGAGGTTGTACGTCGCGCTTCCGACGCCCGCGATGGGCGGCTGGTCCGGTCCCGCGGTGATCTCGAAGTGTCCGCTCACGTTCACGATGCGCGAGCGATCCTGATACACGATGTTCGAATCGGTGACGATCCGCTGGCCCTCACGCTCGACTTGCGCTTTGCGCGCCGCCGCCGCCGCGATCGCGAACGCCTTCGTGAGGGCATCGAACGTGACGACGTCGCCTTCGTAGCGTGTCGCCGTGTAGCCCGGCTTGTCGAGGAGCGCCCGCATGACCGAGTCGGCCTCGGAGAAGCGCGCGGTCGTATCGCGTATCGTGTCCGCGGGAGCACCGGGGCCGGCTCTTCGAGCGGCGGGATTCTGCCGCGGCGCGTTCGGGTCAACCCGCGGCGGCGCCGCGCCGCGCCGCGGGCGGACTTGCGCCGACAGCGCGACAGGGAGCGCGATGAGGAGAAGGGCCAGGCCGGGCGCCCAGCGTCGCATCATGCGAGGCCGCCCGCCGCGGACTGCTCCGCCGCATACGCATTCGCTGCCCGACGCTTCCGGAACACCAGGAAGGCGAGCAGCACGCTGAGCTCGTACAGCAGATACAGGGGAACGGTGAGCGCGAGCGTGGTCACGAACAGATCACCGGGTGTAATGAACGCGGCAACCACGTATGACAGCACGAGGGCATACTTCCTGAAGCGCGCGAGGAACTGCGGCGTCACGAGGCCGAGCGCCGCGAGCGCGAGGATGAGCACGGGGAGCTCGAACACGCCCCCCATCGCGAGCACCAGGATCGTCACCAGGCTGAAATAATCCGACGCGGTGATCATCGGATCGAGCGATTCCACCTGAAAGTTCAGGAGGAAACGGAGCGTCATCGGCAGCACGAAGAAGTACGCCAGCGCGACGCCCGCCAGGAACAAGACCACGGCGCCGCAGATCACCGGGATCACCAGCCGCCGCTCGTGGCGATACAACGCGGGCGAGAGAAACGCCCACGCCTGATAGATGAGCACCGGAGAGGCGATGACCACGCCCAGCACGAGCGCCGTGCTCAGCGTGATGGAGAAGGCGTCGCCGGGGTGCGTGTAGACCAGCTTGTGTCCGGCGAGAAAGGGCGCGATCGGCTCCTGCAGCACGTTCAGCAGCTTGAACTTCAACACGATCGCGAAGCCGAGCACCAGACCGATGGCGAGCGCGCCGAGCGACCAGATGATGCGCCAGCGCAGTTCCTCGAGGTGGTCGAGGAACGGCATCTCCCCTGTGGGATTCTTCGCCATGGGGAACAGCGACCTTACTTGATGGTCTTGAGGCGATCCGTGGCCAGTTCAGCCTCTGTGCTCTGCGGGAACTCGCGCACCACACGCTGCAGCGCGGCGCGCGCGGCTGCCTTCCGACCCTGCGTGAGCTGTGAGAGCCCGTACTTGTAGAGAGCCGTGGGCGCATCCTTGGAGCGAGGGTACTTCGTCACCACGAGGGCATACACCGAATCCGCCTCGGCGATCCGGCGCTCCTCCGCGTACGACTGGCCGATGTACAGCTGCGCGGCGGAGGCTTCCTCGAAGGCGGGATAGCGTTTGAGGAGCTCCTCGAAGCCGGCGCGAGCGGTACCGTAGCTCCCGCGACGCAGCTGGTCGAAGGACAGCTGGAAGAGCTGCGCGGGACCGGGGGCGGCGGGAGTCGCGCTGGTGTCCGGCGCCGTCATCGTCTGGGCGCGCTCCTCCATCGTCGAGCGCAGCTCCATGATCCGCTTGGAGCTCATGCCGGCGAGCTCCTGGATCGTGATCAACTGCTTGCCCATCTCGAACAGCTCGCCGCCCACCGTCGCCTGAAACGCGCCGAGGCGCTGAGTCAGCACGCGCAGCGAATCGTTCGTGCGGGCCGACTGGAGGAGAACGGAGTCGATCTGCGAGCGACGCGCCGTATCGGCGCGGGCCTGCATGGCGCGCAGGGTCCGTATCTCGTCCTGCAGCAGCTTGATGTCGCTCTTGCTCGCCATGCACCCGGTGGCGGCGATGGCGGCTGCTGTCATTCCGAGCAACGCGAGGAATCTGCAGTTCAACGTGCAGATCCCTCGCGTCGCTCGGGATGACTACAGGTCATGTTACCGGGGACGCGTCAGCGCCGGCCCACCCGCGGTGATCTCGAACTCGTCGCGCCGGTTCTGGGACCAGCACGATTCGTCCGACGTGGTACAGACGGGACGCTCCTCGCCGAAGCTGGTCGTCTCGATGCGCCCCTCGGCGACGCCGCGCTGCACCAGATAGCGCTTGGCCGCGGCCGCGCGCCGCTGTCCGAGGGCGAGGTTGTACTCCGACGAGCCACGCTCGTCCGCGTGTCCCGAGATCCGAACGGTGACGCCCGAATTCGCCATCAGGATCGGGATCTTGGCGTCGAGCGCCGACTGCGCGTCCGGACGCAGCTCGGACTTGTCGAAGTCGAAGTTGATCACCGTCGTCACGGTGCTGCGGAGCATCTCCGACTCGCGCCGCATCGCGTCTTCCGCGGCGCGCGCGCGATCGATGCTGTCCTGCGCCGCGCGGCGCCGGGCTTCGGCGGCGGCGGCCTCACGGCGCTGATTTTCCATGCGGATGGAGTCTTCACGCGCTCTCCGTTCGGCGGCCGTGTCTACCGTCGGCTCGGGCGGCGGTGCCGGCTTCTTACACGCCTCCATGGCAGCGACGGAGAACAGCACCAGAACCATCGGCAATACACGAGTCGTAACAGTCATCGTTGAAAGGGGTTGATGGGTTCGATGTCCTGCTGCCCAACTGGTAGACGTAATCAAGAACTCGACGTCACGGACTCCGGCGATGCGCCCTCATGGTGCCGACCCTAATCTCGGTGACCACGCCGGCAACCGCGACCCGCCAGCTTGCGTCAGCTGGCGCAGTCGGCCGGATTCCGAATCCAGAATCCACAACTGTCGCACTCCGCTGCGTGTCGAGGAAAAGACGAGATGCCGGCCGTCCGGCGCCCACGACGGATCCTCGTTTTCTCCTTCACTCGTCAACTGCCGCGGCTGCCGGTCCCGCACAGTCATGGTAAAGATCTGAAAGCGACCGTCAATCCGCGTCTGAAAGGTTACTTGTCTGCCGTCCGGAGACCAGTCGGGACTCGCCCGGTAGTTCTGATCGCCAAAGTCGAATGCCGTGAAGATGTCCGCATTCGTCCCGTCGGCGTCCATAATATACACCTCGGGGTGTCCCATCCGGTCCGACATGAACGCGATGCGATTGCCGTCCGGACTGAATGATGGCTGGACGTTTTCCGAGCCGCGGCCGACGCTCACGCGGCGCGGAAACGCGTCGCCGTCGAGCGGCATGAGATAGAGGTCGGCGCCGTTCTCGCTGCTCAGCGAATACGCGAGGGACTTGCCGTCGGGCGTGAACACCGGCGTCACATACGTCGTGTTGCGCTGCGACCCCAGATCCCGCACGCGCCCCGTACGCAGATCGTACAGCACGATGCGCGATTCCGGGCCGAAGGTGTTGTAGGCGATCATCGTTCCGCTCGGATGCCATGACGGTGACATCGCCGCTCCGACGACGGGCAGCGCCTGCTCGCCGTCCCCGTCGCTGTCGATGACGCGCACGACGTTGCCGCGGATGAAAGCGATGCGCGTCGCCGCGATCCCGCGCTGCCCGGTGATCCATTCGTGGATCGTATCGGCGATGGCGTGGACCGCGAGCCGCCATTCCCGTCCGAGCGTGGGCGGCGGAAGAAGAAATTCCTCGACGCTCGCCACCTTCCCCTGCCCGACGTCATGCAGCGTGACGTGAATGCCGCGCTGCGTCGGTGTCATCTGCACTACGGCGGCGGCGCCGAGCTTGGCGAACAGCGCGAAGTTCAGCGGCACGGGCGCGCCGCGAGGCGTGTCCCCGGTGAGGAGAAAGCCGTCCGATGCCGTGAGCGTGACGACCGCGAGTCGGTCCGAGTAGTCGAAGTCGCGCTCGAGGATCGCGCGGAGCGAGTCGCCCGCCGTGCCGGTCACAGGCAGCACCGCAACACCCGGCTTCGTGCCGGGATCGTACCGCAGGCCGATACGCACGCCCTTCGTGGTGTCCTGCGCGCGGGCGGCCGACAGCGCGAGCGCGAGAACGAGGACCGCGAGCGGGACACGCGCGCGTAATTGCGGGAAGCGATGCATCAACGAATGAGACGGGGATCGAAGCTGAACATCACGGGCAGCACGTCGTCGCGGAAACCCGACGGCAGCGGACCGAAGGCCGCCGCGGCCGATTCGACCGCGCCCTGCGCCTCGAGGTCGAAGGTGAACGAACCCGAACGCTGGAGGAAGCGGAAACCGCTGATCGTGCCATCGCGGCGGATCAGAAACATCACCTCGGCCTTCAGCGGTGAACCTCGCGGCGGCCGGAACCGAAGCGCGATCTGCCGCACGATGTTCTCCAGATACCCCGGGTACGGAAAGTCGATCCCCTCCGTCCGGATGTTCGCGACGTCCGTGCCCTTCCCGCCACGCTCGCCACCGCCCGCGGTCGGCGCCGGCGCGTTCCGGTCGACGCGCTTCGTCGAGACGTTCGGTGTCGCCAGCTTCGGTGGACGGCGCGTGAGCGTCTTCGTGGGCACCGGCGCCACCTCGTCCGACTTCGGGCGCGGCGGCGTCTTGTCCGTCTCCGCTTCTGTCGGGGTCGGCGTCACGACGCCCGCAGCCGGCGCTCCTGGCGCGGTCGCGATGATGTTCACGCGATAGATCGGCGGGAGCGACGCCGGCGGGCCGGCGCGCAGGGCAAGAAACGCCGCGATGATCCCGCCGTGCAACGCCGCCGACGCGAGAATGGCCAGCAGCCCCCGCGCGCTCTCCGCCGCCGGTTGCTCGGCCGCGAAGCTCACGGAATCTCCTCCGGCTCCGTCACGAGCCCGACGTCGCCAACGCCCGCGCCGCGCATGATGGCGAGCACGCGCACCACGGTGCCGTAGTCGACGCCGGCGTCCGCCCGCAGATACAGGCCCTGACGTCCACGCTGCGCCGCCAGCGCCTTGAACGCGCCGCGGAACTCACCGAACGACATGTGCGTCTCGTCGACGAGGATCTCGCCCGCGCGCGTGATGGTCACCGTAAGCCCGCTCTTCGACTCGAGCGGCCGCGCCTCGGCGCGCGGCAGTGAGATGTCCACGCCGCCCGTCATCATCGGGGCGGTGATCATGAACACGACGAGCAGCAACAGCATCACGTCGATGAGGTTGACGACGTTGATGTCCGCGTTGAGCTCGAAGCGCTCGCGTCTCCGGCGCACTAGATCTGTCCCTCGCGCACGAAGCGGGCGATCACCGCGGCATTGAACCGGTCCATCGCCGCGTCGAATCGATTGAGGCGGTTCGCGAGGATGTTGTAGCCGAACGTCGCCGGAATCGCGACGGCGAGTGAAGCCGCGGTCGCGACGAGGGCTTCGGCCACCCCGGGCGCGACCGCCGAGAGGTTTCCGGATCCCTTCGTGGCAATGCCGATGAACGACTGGATCACGCCGAGCACGGTACCGAGGAGACCCAGCAACGGACTCACCGATCCGATCGTGGCAAGCCACGGGATGTAGCGGCCCAGCCGCTGTCGTTCTGCGTCGGCTTCCGCATCGAGCAGCAGATGCAGTGCCTCGAGCTGCGAGCCCGTGAGGGTGGCACTAGGGATCGTGCCGGTGTCGGCCGTGACCGTCTCCTTGATGCGGAGGCTGGCGCCTCGCGTCTCGACGATGAAGTGCGACGCCTGAAGGAAGAGCAGCGGAAACGCCGCCTTCTGCGAGCGGCGCGCGAGACTGTTCGCCTCTTCGAGCCGCCGCGTCTTGTCGAATTCCTGCGCGAACTTGCGCGCGCGACTGTTCGCCGTCGACAGCTGGATCCAGACGCCGAAGATCACGGCCCAGCTGATCAGCGAGAGGATCGCGAGGATCACGAGCACGCCCTGCGTCACCGGCGTCGCCTGACGGATCAGATCCACCGGCGTCGACGGGACCGCCCCACCGACCTGCAGGAAGATGGAGAACTGCGTGGCGGTCACGTGCGCCCCGCCAGCACGCGATGCTGTTCGGCGAACCACTCGAAGCTCTCGCGCAATCCCGCCTCAAGCGTTCGGGTCGGCGTCCAGCCGAGCATCTCCCGCGCCTTGGAGACGTCGAGATACGAGTGCTCCTGCTCTCCCGGGCGGCGCGGCGCGTGCTCGATGGCGACGTTGGCTCCTGAGACCCGCATGAGCGTGTTCGCGAGGTCGACGACGGATGTCCCGATGCCGGTCCCGATGTTCACCGCGCGCGCGTCGAGCCGCTCCATCGGCGGCAACGGCTTCGTGGCGGCCAGATAGATGGCGACTGCCACGTCACCGACGTACACATAATCCCGCGTTTGATGGCCGTCGCCGAAGATCGTCAGCGGGCGGCGTTCGAGAATCCGTCCGCAAAAAATGGCCACGACGCCCGCCTCGCCGTGCGGGTCCTGACGCGGACCGTACACGTTTCCGAAGCGGAGCGCGACGCCGTTCAGCCCGTGGCCGCGCTGGTAATACGCCAGATAGTGCTCTGCGCTCAACTTCGCGATTCCGTACGGCGACTCGGGGTCCTTCGCCTGGGTCTCGACGTTGGGGACGCGAGCGAAATCCCCGTACAGCGCGCCACCGGTCGATGCGAAGAGAAATCGGCCGGCCTTTCCGCGCGGCAGGCTGCGCAGCGCTTCGAGGAGGTTCAGGGTGCCGACGACGTTGACGCTCGCATCGAACATCGGGTCCGCGACGCTGCGGCGGACGTCCATCTGTGCCGCGAGATGGACGACGGCGTCGAAGCTTCCCTTGGCGACAACGGCGGCGGCCTCGGGGGACCGGACGTCGAGGACGTGGAGCGTTGCCGCGGAGGGGACCTGATCGCGCTTCCCCCGTGAAAGGTCGTCGATGACCTCGACGTCCCATCCCTGCTCGAGAAAGTGCTCGCACACATGCGAGCCGATGAAACCCGCGCCGCCCGTAACGAGTACTCGGTTGGCCAATAGCAGACCCTTGCGAGGGAAGTGTTGAGCTGGCGCGCGACGGTGCCATGGCGCGCGCGCTCACCTTGCGGTTGTAACGGCGCAAATTTAAACGCCGGCTGACGTTAGGTGCATCGTCAGCCGGCGTTCATACCCTGCCCCGTCGTGCGTGTTACGGCATTCGCGCGACGACTCGCGCCGACATGCCTTCCTTGATCGCGGGTTGTTCCTGACCCAGCACGACCGCCGTGACGCCGTAGGGCGTCGACCGGACCACCTGCGCCTTGGCGATGAGAATGTCAGGGTCGGAGACGCGGCCCTCTTCGGGTTTGGCGGGAGGCAGATAGATGACGAACTCGTCGCCCATGCGCACGCCTTCGCGCGCTGACGTGGCGAGCACGATGTAGTTCTGGTAGCTCGGCAGCACGGGTTCGCCGTACACCCATCTGATCTCCGTTCTCGGACCGCGCTCCGTCACGCGCACGGGGCGCATCGTGTTCGACGCGCCGGCGGTGTCGATCGGAATGAGACGGTCCGCAGAGCTCAGCTCCCTGAATGCCTTGACGACTTTGGCAACCGCAGCGGTGTCGGCCCGCGCCGCGCGCGTAACCTCGATGATTCCCGTGGGAATCATGATCTGGCCCTGCCCCTCGATGATGGGCCCGAGGCTGTACGCCAGATAGCGCTCCCCCTCCGGCGCGACCTGCCCGACCGGCGGCACGATGAAGATCCTGTCGTAGCCTTGGAACAGGTATCGGTCACTTGCTTCGGCGACACCGGCGATGTCCCCGCTCTTGAGGATGCGCCCATACCCGCGCGGGCCGCCCTCACGGTCAACGAAGGGCGCCGCGAGCATCTCGCCAGCGCGCACCGTCGGCCTGACGATCGCGTTGACGGTACCAAACGCATCCGTCGCCCCAGCCACGACGGGGGGCTGGATCTTCGTGAAGACGGTCGCATCAGCGGGATTCACCGGCGACGGGGTCGGCGCCGCAGGTTGCGACGGCGCCGGGGGCACGGCACCCGACGGGAGCTGGCTGACCTGCGGGGTGCTCTCACCGGGAAGGCGCAGGACTTCGCCCGGAAAAATCCAGTGCGGGTCCTCGATGATGTCGCGATTGAGCCGGTAGATCTCCGGCCAGAGAAACGCGTTCCCGAGGTACTTCTGCGACAGGTCCCAGAGGTTGTCGCCCTTCACCACGGTATGCGTGCGGGGCGGGACAGCCTCCTGGGCACCCAGCGCTGGCGCTGCCATTACACCGGCAGCCAGCGCTGACAGGATGCATCGGTTAAATGGGCGCATGGCAACCAATTCGACGAACGGCGCCCCGAAAGGGAAACGAACCGAGGAACGAGGGCTGAGGGCTGAGGGCTGAGGAGGACCCAGCGTCGCAGGCCAAATCCTGACAAGAAGCCTTCCTCAGCCCTCAGCCCTCAGCCCTCAGAATGGCAGATCGTCGTCCTCGTCCTCTAACGCTCCCGGAAACTCCTCGAAGTCCTCGCTGCCCCCGGCCCCGGCTGGCGCGCCGGCCTTGGCCTTCGCCGCAGGACGTGGCGCCCGATCCGCGCCGCCCCCGTCACCACCGCGCGGCGAGCCGAGCATGATCAGTTCGCGGACGTTGATCTCGGTCGAGTATTTGGTCTGTCCGTCCTTGTCCTGCCACTGGCGATACTCGATGCGCCCTTCCACGTACAGCTTGTCGCCCTTCTTCACGTAGCGCTCGACGATATCGGCGAGCTGCGACACCTTGCTGTTCCACACGACACACCGGTGCCACTCGGTCTTCTCCTGTTTCTGCCCGCTGGCGTCGTTCCAGTTCCTGCTGGTCGCGAGCGAGAAGGTCGCAACCCGATTCCCTCCCGTCGTCGAACGCACCTCTGGATCACTGCCCAGGTTCCCGATCAGCGTCACCTTGTTCAAGCTCCGGCTCACATTGCCTCCTGGCGAGTTGGTTCTTGCCTCGCCCCAACATAAGAAACTACGTGATGTGTTAAGCACCAAAGCATTGCGTCGCAGCGCTTTCGAACGCGATTCGATCAGCGAGCAGGGAGAGTGCGACGCAGAATCAGCGCGTCTTCGACAGGACTTCGATAATAACGCTTTCTTCTTCCGATCTCAGAAAAATCTCGGGACGCGTACAGCGTGCGAGCCGCGACATTCGACTCGCGCACCTCGAGAAAAATCTTCGAGATGCCACGGCGCGTCGCGTCCTCGAGCATGGTATCGAGCAGCGCCCGGCCGATGCCCCGCCCCCGCCACTCCGGCGCGACCGCCAGATTCGCGAGCTCGCCTTCGTCCATCACGTACCAGCCAATGATGTAACCGGCTAGCCGGTCACTCATCCCCTCGCGCGCAACCGAGAAGTACACGCGCGAGTTGTCGGGCAACGAGGCAAAGGCCGACCCGGGCCACGGATCCCGGTAACAGGTGCGCTCGAGCTCCGCGACCTCGGCGAGGTCGTCGTTGCGCGCCGGCCTGAAGACCACATCACTCAGCGCGGCAGCGCGCGACCGTGTGTCGCTTCCCATTTCACCTGAGCTTCCGCCAGCCGTCCGTAGATCGGCTCCCATGTCGGCAAGTCCACTGGTCCGATCGCGTCGATCGTGCTCCCGAGGAGCGCCACGCCCGCCGCGCCCGGCAGCCAGTCGAGGGCCTGACCCGGACCCACGGCGGTGGCGCCCGCTGCGGATGCCTGTTCGAGCACGTCACCGCTCGGAACCAGTCGGAGGTCATCGACCTGCCGAACCTCTCCGGCCGCATGACTGTACCCGGCGACGTAGCTCTCGCCGCGCAGCGCGTCCATCACGGCGAGATACCGACGCGGCTCACCTTGCCTGGCTGGGACGTTCGCCGCGACGATGAGCGCGAGCGATGAGACGGCAAAGAGGGGAACGTTGCACCCCACGGCGATTCCCTTGGCGATCGACGCCGCAATACGCAGGCTGGTGAAGCTCCCCGGACCGGCGCCGCACACGACGCGACCGACAGCGCGCGCATCGATGCGCGCCTTCCGCAGCGCGCTGTCTACGGCCGGCATGAGCAGCTCCGAGTCGCGACCGCGCATGGCGGCGCGCTCCTCACTGATCACGCGCGAATCCTCGAGGACCGCGACGGTGCCGACGTACGTGGAGGCGTCCAGCGCCAGGGTGATCATCGGACGCCCGTCTGGTGTCCGATGTGTCCACCGGCGTAGAGCACCCTGCGATCGGTATCCCCGTCCACATGGCGTAGCTGAATCGGCGCGTGATCCGCGGGGAGCAGATCACCCGCGCGCTCCGGCCATTCGATGAGCACGAGCGCGTCGGACTGCATGATGTCGTCCCAGCCGACGTTCTGAAGATCCGCCGGGCCTTCCAGGCGAAAGAGATCGAGGTGGTACACCTGCGACCTCGGCGCCTCGTATACGTGCACGATCGCGAAAGTGGGGCTGGTGATCTCCTCGCGTACCCCGTAGCCCCTGGCGATCGCGCGCGCCAGCGTGGTCTTACCCGCTCCGAGGTCGCCGTCGAGGGTGATCACATATGGCGGCGTAATCTGCCTGCCGAGCCGCATCCCCCAGTCGACGAGCTCCGGCTCCGTGAGCGCGAGCCGGCCGTCGGACGCGAGCGGCGGCAGCAGATCGTGCCGCGTCACTTCGCGACCTTGAGCTCGAAGAGTTGGTCGCGCAGCGTCGCCGCGAGCTCGAAGTCCATGTTGGCCGCGGCTTCCTTCATCTGCTCCTCGAGCATCCGCGCCAGCGCGTCATGATCCATGACGGCATAACCGCGCGCCGGCTCCGCGACCTTCGTCGCCTTCTCGGCCTTCTCCGTGCGTGCGTCGGCCACGCGCGTGATGAAGCGAACCTGGTCCACGCTCTTCATGACCGTGCGCGGCACGATGCCGTGCTCTGCGTTGTACGCGAGCTGCGTCTCACGCCGGCGGTTCGTCTCGTCGATGCAGCGCTGCATCGAGCCCGTGATGCGGTCGGCGTAGAAGATCGCGCGCCCGCCGATGTTTCGCGCCGCGCGCCCCACGGTCTGGATCAGCGACCGATCGCTGCGGAGGAAGCCCTCCTGGTCCGCGTCGAGGATGGCGACGAGCGACACTTCCGGGAGGTCCAGCCCCTCGCGCAACAGGTTGATGCCGACCAGCACGTCGAACTCGCCGAGTCGGAGCCCGCGCACGATCTCCATGCGTTCGATGGCGTCGATGTCGGAGTGCATGTACCGCACGCGCACGCCCACCTGCTGGAGGTAATCCGTCAGATCCTCCGCCATGCGCTTGGTGAGCGTCGTGACGAGGACACGCTCGCCCTTGCGCTCGCGGACCCGGATCTCGTTGAGGAGGTCGTCCACCTGTCCGCGCACGGGCCGCACCTCGATCTCCGGATCGATCAGCCCCGTGGGTCGGATGATCTGCTCGACGACGACACCCTCGGACAGCTGCAGTTCGAGATCGCCCGGGGTCGCCGACACGAAGATGGCGCGCGGCGTAAGCGCGAGAAACTCGTCGAACATCAGCGGCCGGTTGTCCAGCGCGCTCGGCAGCCTGAATCCGTACTCGACGAGCGTCAGTTTGCGCGCGCGGTCGCCGTTGAACATGCCGCTGACCTGCGGCAGCGTGACGTGGGATTCGTCCACGACCACGAGGAAGTCCTCGGGGAAGTAATCGAAGAGACACGCCGGCCGCTCGCCCTCCGCCCGCCCGGCGAGATGCCGCGAGTAGTTCTCGATACCCGCGCAGGTGCCGATCTCGAGCATCATCTCGATGTCGAAGTTCGTGCGGCTCTCGAGCCGTTGCGCCTCGAGCAGCTTGCCGGCGTTGCGCAGCTCCGTGAGCCGCTGCTCCAGCTCGGCGCGAATGATCTTCACGGCGCGCTCGAGCGTCGGCCGCTGGGTCACGAAGTGCTTCGCCGGATAGATCGCGGCACGGTCGAGCGTCGCGATCGTTTCGCCGGTGAGCGGATTGATCTTCGAGATGCGCTCGACCTCGTCGCCCCACAGCTCCACGCGCACGCCCTGCTCTTCGTACGCGGGGAGGATCTCGACCGTATCGCCACGCACCCGGAACGTGCCGCGCTCGAAGGACACGTCGTTGCGGTGGTACTGAATCATCACGAGCGAGCGCAGGATGTCATCGCGCGGGACACGCTGCCCCTTCGTGATGGTGACCATCTGCTCGCGGTACTGCTGCGGGTCGCCCAAGCCATAGATCGCGGAGACAGTGGCGACGATCACGACGTCGTCGCGCTCCATGAGCGACGACGTCGCGCGGAGCCGCAGCCGGTCGATGTCATCGTTGATCGACGCGTCTTTCTCGATGTACGTATCGGAGCTCGGGACGTACGCTTCCGGCTGGTAGTAGTCGTAGTACGAGATGAAGTACTCGACGGCGTTGCGCGGGAGAAAGCTCTTGAGCTCCCCGTAGAGCTGCGCGGCGAGCGTCTTGTTGTGCGAGAGCACGAGCGTCGGCCGGCCGTACTCCTTGATTACGTTCGCCACCGTCATTGTCTTGCCGGAGCCGGTGACACCGAGGAGGGTCTGGAAGCGATCGCCGCGCTCGAGGCCGGCGGTCAGCTCAGTGATGGCTTTGGGCTGATCACCGGCTGGCTGGAAGGGCGCTTCGAGAATGAATTCCGCGCGCGGCATGCGATGAATCTAGCGCGCAGGTTCGGGGTTTGCTCGGTAGTCTAGTGCACAATTGCGCGATGCGGGATGCGTGAGCCGCGCCGCCCGTCGACGGACTGGCCCCGCAGCGAAGCATTGGCAATTGCACATAGCTGATCCGAATTGGCGCGGTTTTCCGCGTCTCCTGTACACCCCTTCAGGAGACACAAATGCGGATGCAGCACAACGTCGCGATCGCGGTTGTGGCAGCAGCGGCAGCCATCAGCATTGCGCTGGCCAAGGCTGAAGCGCAGCGCATCGCGCCACGCGGCATGACACGTCAGGTGATGGTGTCGGATACGGGGAGTCAACCCGCGCCCGTTGCGCCGCCGTCGAAGGCGCCTGCGTTTGTGTTGGGGACGCTGAGTGCGGTGGGCGGAGGCGCCGCACTCGGAGCGCTGGTTGCTTACTGGTCGTGCTCGCAGGCCAAGAGCGACATGTGCGGGCTCGCGTTCATTCCGGGCGCAGCTCTGGGGGAGTCGCTGGGCGCCGCAATCGGCGTTCACGCGATGGAGCGATCGCGCGGCAACCTCGCGCTCGAAACACTCATCAACCTCGGTGTGCTTACCGTGGGCGGCTTCGCGAGCGCAGGAATGGGGAATGGCCTGCCGATGTTGTTCGTGATTCCGGCGCAGGTGGGTCTGAACATCGCGCTGGAGCGAAGGCGCTGAGGTTGAATAGCTGTTGCGCAACCTTTACGGTCGGTATCGCGACTAGGCCTCCGTCGTAATCCTCTCGCGACGCGCGACCTCGTGCACGCCTTTCACGCGGCGTGCCGCCTTGATGATCTTCTCGAGGTGCGCGAGGTTCTCCACCTCGACGACGACGGCCCCGTTCACCTTTCCGTCCGAGGTATGAAGATCGAGGCTGCGGATGTCGGTGCCGGTCCCTGTGACCGCCGTCGCGAGATCCGCGTAGAGCCCGCGCCGGTCTGACGCCTCCAGCGCGAGACGCACGATGAACCGCTCGCCTTCGGCCTCCTGCCAATCGATCTCGAGACGCCGCTCCGGCTCGTGCGCCAGCAGCAACAGGTTGGGACAATCCGCGCGGTGGATGCTCACGCCGCGGCCCCGCGTCACATACCCGACCACGGGGTCGCCTGGGACGGGCTGACAGCACTGCGCATAGCGCACCATCACGCCGTCGACGCCCTGGATGCGCACGCCCTTCGTGCCGCGCACGCGGTCGACGAGACGCTCGACGATGGACGGCGGCTTGGGCGGCTCCGGCGTCTCCAGCTCGGGATGCAGCTGCTTGATCACGGCGGCGATCTGCACGTCGCCCTGCCCTATGGACGCGAGCAGGTGCGTGGCGTCGTTCAGATTCAGCGCCCGGGCCGCCTTGTCGAGATCAGCCTCGCTGGCCTTCGCGAGACGGCGCCGGCGCAGCTCGCGCTCGAAGATCTCCTGGCCGATCTTCTGCGCCGACTGCTGCTCCTCCTTGCGGAGAATCTGCCGGATCTTGTGACGCGCGCGGCCCGTGCGGACGTGCGCGAGCCAGTCGCGCGTCGGCTTCGCCGTGGCCGACGTGATGATCTCGACGGTCTCCGAGTTCCGCAGCGGCCGCGAGAGCGGTGCGATGCGCCCGTTGATCTTCGCGCCCGCGCAATGGAGGCCGACCTCCGTGTGCACCGCGAACGCGAAGTCGATCGGCGTCGCGCCCTTGGGCAGCTGGATCACGTCCCCGGTCGGCGTGAACACGAAGATCTCGTCCTGGTACAGGTCGAGCTTGAGGAACTCGAGGAATTCGTCGGGCGTCTTCGCATCGAGCTGCAGCTCGAGCACCTGGCGGAACCAGGTCAGGTGGCGATCCAGCTCGTCGGCGCTCTTCGCGTCCTCCTTGTACAGCCAGTGCGCGGCGATGCCGAAGTCCGCCGTGCGATGCATGTCCCGCGTGCGGATCTGCACCTCGTACAGCTGGCCCCCTGGGCCGAATACGGTCGTATGGAGCGATTGGTATCCGTTCGATTTCGGCTGCGCGATGTAGTCCTTGATCCGCTCCTGCACCGGCGTCCAGCGATCATGCACGATGCCGAGGGCGTGATAGCAGTCGGGGACCGTGTTCACGAGCACGCGGATGGCGAGCAGATCGTAGATCTCCTCGTACGGCTTCTGCCGCTGCTGCATCTTCTTGAAGATCGACCACAGGTGCTTCGGCCGGCCCGTCACCTCGAAGTCCTTGATGCCGGCGTCGCGCAGCGATTTCTCCAGCGGCTCCCGGAACGAGGCGATCAGCTTTTCGCGCTCGGTGCGCTTCTGCGCCACCTTCTTCGCGAGCGACTTGTACTCGTCGCTCTCGATGTGCTTGAAGGCGAGATCCTCGAGCTCCCAGCGCATCTTCGCCATGCCGAAGCGGTGCGCGAGCGGCGCGTACAGGTCGCGCGTCTCGGACGCGATGCGGATGCGCTTCTCCGGCGAAAGCGGATCCAGGGTGCGCATGTTGTGCAGCCGGTCCGCGAGCTTCACGATGATGACGCGCGCGTCCTTGGCGATGGACAGCAGCAGCTTGCGGTAGCTCTCGACCTGGCGCTCTTCCTTCGTGCCGCCGGATGGCAGCTTCGCGATCTTCGTGAGACCGTCCACGATGCTCGCGATCTCCTTGCCGAACTCGCGCTCGACGTCGGCCACCGTGATCTTCGTGTCCTCGACGACGTCGTGAATCAGCCCGCACGCGACCGTCACCGAGTCGAGCTGCAGCTCCGCCAGGATCTTCGCGACCTCGACGCAGTGCGTGACGAACGGCTCCCCCGACAGACGCGTCTGCCCGGCGTGCGCCGCGGCACTGAAACGATAGGCGCGACCGAGCAGGTCCCCGTCGAGCCGTTCCGCGTTCAACGCGTCCGGCCATCCGGGGATTCGTTCGGTGATCGCTGCCGCCGTCGTCACAGTAGGCCTGCCTCCGCGAAGCTCGTATACCGGCCCCGTCCGATGATTACGTGATCGTGCACCGGTATGTCCAGCAGCCGCCCGGCCGAGACCATCTGTTCGGTGACGTTCCGGTCGTCGGTGGACGGCGATGGATCGCCGCTGGGGTGGTTGTGCACGAGAATGATCGCCGCCGCGCGTTCCGCAATAGCCTCGCGGAAGACTTCCCGCGGGTGCACGAGCGACGAATTAAGAATACCACGGGTGACCGTGATGTCGCGCTCCAGACGGTGCTGGGCGTCGAGCACCGCGACATGGAACTCCTCGACCGGCAGATCCTCCAGCCGGGGCGCGAACGCCGCGACGACGTCCCGGGGCGACCGGATGGGCATCGCCTCCTCCCTGTTCTCCGACGCCATCCGCCTGCCGAGCTCGAGCGCCGCATGGATGACCACTGCCCTGGCGCGACCGATTCCTGCGTGCTGTGTCAGCTCGGCCACGGGTCGCGCAGCGAGGCGCCTCAGGGAGCCGTGCGCGGAGCCGAGCACGGCCTGTCCGACGTGCAGCGCCGAGCGGCCGCGACCCCCGGTGCCGAGTACGATCGCCAGCAATTCGGCCGTCGACAGCGCATTGGCGCCGAGGTCGACCAGCCGCTCGCGCGGCCGTTCGGATCGGGGGAGTTCTCTGATTGTGAGGGGCGTCGCCATTCACTTCATCCTGAGCGAAGCGAAGGATCTTGTCAGGGTCGAGCAGATCCTTCGTCGCTGCGCTCCTCAGGATGAACTGATTGGCTCGCACAGGAGGACCTAAAGGGTGCGACACGGTTCACAATGTCGCGCCGTGGCACTTCTTGAACTTCTTCCCTGACCCGCAGGGGCAGGGATCATTGCGGCCGACGCTCGACCAGTCGACGTCCGCTGCCGGCGTGGACGACAAGGACCGCGTGCGTCCGGCTCCCACGACCAGCGGATCCTTCTTCGCAAGGACGCTCGGCTTTGGCGGTTCGTCGGGCGCGATGTCCAACGTCGCGTTCTCGCCCTCGGCCAGCGTCTCGTCCGGAACGTCCTCGAGCACGCCGAGCGCGTTGTAGCGCTTCGCGGGCCGACGCGGCCCGCGCGAAACCTTGCGCCGCTCGCGCGGCTCGGTGCCGTTGCCGTCGCCACTGTCCGACAACGGCGGTCCGAACTGCAGCTGCACCTTGAGGAAGCGATCCGAGAACGTCGTGTAGATGTCGTTCATCAGATCCACGAACATCGTGTAGGCGTCCTGCTTGTACTCGACGAGCGGGTCCTTCTGCCCCCACGACCGGTAATGGATCGCGTTGCGCAGCTGATCGAGATCGTAGAGGTGGTCCTTCCACTTCTCATCGAGGACGTTGAGCATCACGAGCGACAGAAGCCGGTCGGCGTAGCCCTGACCTTGCTCGTCGCGAATCGCGTCGAGACTCTCGAGCTTCGCCTGAAACGCCTTGCGCGCGGCCTGCGTCGCGGCGCTCTGCATCGCGGGCAGCGTGGTGGGACGCAGGTCCGGGGACTCGAGCTCGGGTACCAGGAGCAGATAGTGCATCATCAGATCCTGCCGCAGCAGATCGATGTCCCAGTCGAGCTCCGAATCGTACTCCGCCAGCACCGTCTCGACGCGCGCGTTCACCGCCTTCTCGATCATCCGCAGCGCTTCACCCTTCAGCTCTTCCCCGCCCTCCAACGCGAACGAGCGCAGCGAGTAGATCACCTCGCGCTGCTGGTTCATCACGTCGTCGTACTCGAGCAGTCGTTTGCGCGACTGGAAGTGCTGCAGCTCGACGCGCTTCTGCGCCTGCTCGATGGAGCGCGTGATCAGCGGGTGTGTCAGCACCTCGCCTTCCTTCGCGCCCAGGCGGTCCATGAGCTTCGCGATCCGCTCGGACCCGAAGAGCCGCATGAGGTCGTCTTCGAGCGAGAGGAAGAACTGGGACGCGCCGGGATCGCCCTGGCGACCTGCACGCCCGCGCAGCTGCCGGTCGATGCGCCGCGCCTCGTGGCGCTCGGAGCCGACGATGTGTAGTCCCCCGACTTCCTCGATGTCGACCGGGTTGCCGTCCATGTCCTTGATGACGGACGGCTTCGGATCCTTCACACCCGGACCGAGTTTGATGTCGGTGCCGCGGCCGGCCATGTTCGTCGCGATCGTGATCCCGCCCTGCTGGCCGGCGCCGGCGACGATCTCCGCTTCGCGCTCGTGGTACTTCGCGTTGAGGACGCTGTGCTTGAGTCCCGCGCGCTGGAACAGCTTCGAGAGCGTCTCCGACGCGTCGACGCTCGCCGTGCCGACGAGCACGGGGTAACCGAGGTCGTGCAGCCGCCGCGTCTCCTCGACGATGGCGTTGTACTTCTCGCGGCGCGTCTTGTAGACCAGATCCTGCCTGTCGTCGCGGACGACGGGCTTGTTCGTCGGGATGACCGCGACCTCGAGCTTGTAGATCTGATAGAACTCGGTCTCCTCCGTCTCCGCCGTGCCGGTCATGCCGGCCAGCTTGTCGTACATGCGGAAGTAGTTCTGGATGGTGATCGTCGCCAGCGTCTGCGTCTCGCCCTTCACGCGCACGCCCTCTTTCGCCTCGACCGCCTGATGCAACCCCTCCGACCAGCGGCGGCCGGGCATGGTGCGCCCGGTGAATTCGTCGACGATCAGGACCTCGCCGCCCTGCACGACGTAATTCACGTCGCGCTCATACAGCGCGTGCGCGCGCAGAAGCTGGTGCACGATGTGGAGCGTCTCGGACTTGCTGGCGTACTCGATCTCGAGGCCGCGCCGCCGCTCGAGCTTCTCCTCGGCGGACAGACTGGCGTCGTGCTCGACGCGATGCGTCTCGATGGAGATGTCGGGCAGCACGAACGCGTTGTGGTCGCTGGGCGACATGTAATCGACGCCCATATCCGTGAGATGCACCGAGTGCCCCTTTTCGTCGAGCACGAACAGCAGCTCGTTCTCGAGGTCGCGGAACTGCTGCTTGGCCTGCGGCAGCTTGCGGTCGGCGATGTGCTCGAGCTCCGTCTTCTGCACCAGCTGCTTGTTGCCGGGCTCCTGCAACACCTTCATCAGGCGCCGATTCTTCGGACTGCCGAGCTGCGCCTTGTACAGCTTGAGGGCCGCCGCCTCGGTCTCGTCCTTCTGAAGATCGCGCTCGGCGTCCGCGACCAGCGTATTCACGATCTCCGTCTGACGCCGCACGAGCCTCGCGACGGCGGCGTTGTGCTCGAAGTACATCGCGTCGTTCTCGTTTCCGACGGGCCCCGAGATGATCAGCGGCGTTCGCGCCTCGTCGATGAGCACGGAGTCGACTTCGTCGACGATCGCGAACACATGCTGGCGCTGCACGCGCTGCTCCAGCGAGACCACCATGTTGTCGCGCAGGTAGTCGAAGCCGAACTCGTTGTTCGTGCCGTACGTGATGTCGCAGAGATACGCGGCGCGCCGCTCCGGGGTGCCGGGCTCGGTGTCGTCGATGCAGCCGACGGTCAGGCCGAGGTACTTGTAGACGTGCCCCATCCACTGTGAATCGCGCCGCGCCAGGTACGAGTTCACGGTGACGAGGTGCGCGCCCTTGCCCGCGAGGGCGTTGAGGTACAGCGGCAGCGTGGCGACGAGCGTCTTGCCCTCGCCGGTCGCCATCTCCGCAATGCGGCCGAAGTGGAGCTCGATGCCACCCATGAGCTGCACGTCGTACGGCACCATGTCCCACGTGTACTCGTGGCCCGTGACGGTGACCGTGCTCCCAAGCAGGCGGCGTGCGGCCGCGCGAACCGTGGCGAACGCCTCGGGGAGAATTTCGTCGAGCGTCTGGGCGATCGTCTCGCGCAGCTCTCCCTCGACGCCGCCGCGCCCGTCCGCGCCGCCAAGCAGTTGATCGAGACGCTCGCGCTCCGCCGCGTCCTTGGCCGTGCGTTTCTGTTCCTTCAGCTCCGCGACGCGGCGCTCGAGGTCACCCGTGCGCTCCGCGATAACGCCGCGGAACTTGGCCGTCTGGCCGCGCAGCTCATTCTCGGAAACGGCCTGGAGCTTTTCATCCCATGCGTTGATCTGATCGACGATGGGTTGAATGCGGCGGCGCTCGCGCTCATGGCGCGACCCGACCACCGCGGAGACCAGACGTTTCAGCATGCCGTTCCTATCGATACAGGCGGCTGCGCTCGATGTACGCCGCCACGTTGTCCGTTACGAATCCGCGAATCGACTTCCCCTCGCGGACGCGCTCGCGAATCTCGGTCGACGACACGTCGACGCGGCGTGTCTCGAGCCGGAGCATGGCACCAGCGTCGACCCCGGCCGGCAACGCCGGCGACGCGTCGCCAATCCGTTGCAGCACCACCAGCTTCGCCAGCTGCAGAATCCGCTTCGGCTCCCGCCACTGCGCGAAGGTCGCGAGCACGTCCGCTCCAACGAGAAAGAAGCGCTCCGCCGCCGGATGAACCCCGGCGAAATGGGTCAAAGTGTCCACCGAGAAAGATAATCCAGCCCGCTCCACTTCCACGGCCGACACCTCGAAGCGGGTGTCGCCGTCGACGAGCAAGCGCGTCATCTCCAGCCGGTGCGCCGCGTCGGCCGCGGCGCGTCCCACCTTCAGCGGCTGTGTCGCGGTCGGCACCAGGACCATGCGATCGAGCGCGAGCTGCTCGAAGGCATCCTGCGCGGCGAGCAGGTGTCCGACGTGCGGGGGATCGAAGCTGCCGCCGAAGATGCCGAGGCGCACGGGCGCCTCAGCGCGCGGGCCGCGGCGCGATGGCCGTCGTGTCGGCCGTGCGGATGTTGCCACAGAGCGCAACGATTTCGCGATCTCCGGGATACCCCTGACGCAACCGCGCGCACGTCTCGGAAAAGTCCTCGCCGTACCGGATCGCGCGGTACGACTCCGCCAGACGCAGCAGCGCGTCACGCGAGCGCGGCACGTTGGGCCACCGCTCAAGGACGTACTTGAAGTAGAGGATCGCGGAGTCGAACGCCTTCAGACGGAAATAGTACAAGCCGGTCTCGTAGTTCTTCGTGGCGAACCACTGCTCCAGCTCCGCGATCTCGCGGCGCGCCGTGCCCGCGTGTTCGGTCGTCTCACCGTAGAGGCCGAGCAGCGTGTTGTACGCGGCCAGCGCTGTTTCCCCATAGGTGGCATCGAGCGTCGGCCGACGCCACAGACGGCGGTACGAGCGGGCCGCCTCGAGCGCAGCATCGTCGGCGAGCGTATCGTCGGGAAAGGATTCGTACAGACGGGAGAAGCTTTGCGCCGCGAGCAGATGCTCCTTCTGCCGCTCGTGCGAGTTCGCCAGGTACCAGTACGCGCGCGGCAGGAGCGTATCGCGCGCGGGCAGGTCGTTCGTGAGCTTCTCGAAGGCGAGGATCGCGTTGCCCCAATGTCTGCGCTGATACTCGCGCTGGCCCGCGGCGTAGAGCGACTCGTGGGTGGGATAGCGGCTCACCTTGAACGCGTGGCACGCGCTCAGGACGAGCGTCAGCGCGGCGAGGGCCGCGATGGCGACAGCTGGTTTCTTTCGTCCGGGCATATGATCGGAGTACCCGACGCTCGACGCGGGGTTCAGCGCTTCGTGTCCTCACCCCCGCCGGCAGTCATGCGGCGGGCAAGCATCGAGCGATACGTCTCCAGGCGCGGCTCCTCCGGATGGCGCTCTGACGCGCGTTCCCAGACCGACTTCGCCTGGCGCAGATCTCCTGCAAGATAAGCAGCGAGGCCGCGCAGCAGCATTGCTTCGAGCCAGTCGGGACGCGATTGCAGGATCGTGTCGAGCTGTTCGCCTGCTTCCTCGAGCTCGCCGGCGTCGATGAGCGTGCGCGCCAGCTCGAGACGCAGGTCCGCGAAGCCGGCGCGCAGCTCGAGGGCGTGGCGGAACTGCCCCGCCGCCGGGTGCAACGCGCCCGCGGCCTTGTACGCGCGCCCGAGCTCTGCGTGCATGTTCGCGAGCCGGTTCGCGACCATCGTCGGAAAGCCCGTGGCGTCGGGACGACCGAGGTCCTGCGCCTGTGCCAGCGCTTCCTCCGCTTCCTTTGCGCGTCCGAGGTCGCTGAGGACGATCGCGCGGTTGAGATGCGCTTCGACGTACCGCGGATTCAGCGAGATCGCCGCGTCGAACGCACGCAACGCCTCGTCGCGCCACTCGACCATCGCGTAGCAGATGCCGAGCAGGTGATGGACGTCGGCGTACGCCTGACCGGAGTCGATGGCGGACGCGAGCAGAAGCGCGGCGCCACGGTAGTCGCGCGCCCCGAAACGTTCGCGGGCAACCGTCAGGAGATCAGGTCCGCTGTCCACGCGGGTCTCTCACGCGCGCGCCTTTGCGGCGGTCTTGGCCGCCGCCGGCGCCGGGGCCGCGCCCCCCGCATCTCCACCTCGTCCGATCGAGTAGTACATGAATCCCAGCTGCTGCATTTTCGCCGGCGTGTAGAGGTTGCGTCCGTCGACGACGATCGGCCGCCGCAACAGCGAGCGCATGCGCTCGAAGTCCGGATGCCGGTATTCGTTCCAGTCCGTCACGACCGCGAGCGCGTCGGCGTCGCGCAGCGCCTCGTAGCTGCTCTCGGCGAAGCTGATGCGGTCGTGCAGGCGACGCTTCGCCTCCGGAATCGCGACCGGGTCGTGCGCGATCACGTCGGCGCCCGCGGCGAGGAGGTCCGCGATGACCGTGAGCGCGGGCGATTCCCGCATGTCGTCCGTGTTGGCCTTGAACGCGAGACCCCACAGCGCGACGCGCGCACCCTCGAGGTTCGGACCGAGCGCGGTTGCGAGCTTTTCCGCGACGCGATGCTTCTGACGCGCGTTCACCGATTCCACGGACTCCAGCACTTCGAGCACGACGCCACTGTCGCGCCCCGTCTTCGCGAGCGCCTTGACGTCCTTCGGAAAGCACGAGCCCCCGTAGCCGGGACCGGGAAACAGGAACGACGGTCCGATGCGTTCGTCGCTGCCGATGCCCCGGCGCACGAAATCGACGTTCGCCCCGACGCGCTCACACAGCGCGGCGATTTCGTTCATGAACGAGATGCGCGTCGCGAGCATCGCGTTGGCCGCGTACTTCGTCATCTCCGCGGACGCGATGTCCATGAAGATGATGGGCCGCCCGGTGCGCACGAACGGCGCGTACAGCTCCGCCATGGCGCTGCGCGCGACATCGGACTCGGCGCCCAGCACCACACGGTCAGGCTTCATGAAGTCGTCGACCGCCGCGCCTTCCTTGAGGAACTCGGGGTTGCTCACCATGTGGAAGGGGTGCTGTCCGTGCTTCGCGATGCACTCCGCGACCTTTGCCGCGGTGCCGACGGGCACCGTGGATTTGGTGACGACGACAAGCTCGCGGCGCATGGATTGGCCGATGGTCGTCGCCACGTCCAGCACGTGTCGAAGGTCCGCGGACCCGTCCTCGTCGGGCGGCGTGCCGACCGCGATGAAGACGACGTCCGCTTCGGCGATGGCCCATGGAACGTCCGTCGTGAACGTCAGGCGTCCATCGCGCTGATTGCGCTCGACGTACGCCTCGAGGCCCGGCTCGTAGATGGGCAGCTCGTTGCGCTTCAACCCGTCGATCTTGTTCGCGTCGACGTCCGCGCAGATGACGTCGTTGCCTGTCTCCGCGAGACACGCCCCGACGACGAGGCCGACGTATCCCGTGCCGATCACCGCGATGTTCACGCCACCACCTTCCCCGTCACGTGCGGGATGGGCGGCGCGTCGTGGAGCCCCCCGGTGCTGAGCGAGACGATGCGCGCGCGTCCTGGAGCCGTACGCGCGGTCGCGTTGCGCGTGTCGACGATGAGCGCGGCACGGTTGACGAGCCGCTGATAGTCGATGCTCGAGTGGTCGGTCACGATGACCACCGCGTCGCTGATCTTCAGCACGTCGTCCGACAACGGCACGCTGTCCACGCGCACGCCATCTTCCTGGAAGCTCGGGACGTACGGGTCATGGTAGCTCACGTCCGCGCCGAGCTCCTCGAGCAGGCGGATCACGTCGAGCGCCGGACTCTCGCGCACGTCGTCGATGTCGCGCTTGTACGCGATGCCCACCACGAGGATGCGGCTGCCGTTCACCGCCTTGCGCTCGTCGTTGAGCGCGGCTGCCACCTTGTCGACGACGTAGGACGGCATCTCGCTGTTGATCTCGCTCGCGAGATCGATGAACCGCGTCTTGTAGTTCAGCGTGCGCATCTTCCACGCGAGGTAGTGCGGATCGAGCGGGATGCAGTGGCCGCCGATACCGGGTCCGGGCGTAAAGCGCATGAAGCCGAACGGCTTCGTCGCCGCGGCGTCGATCACCTCCCAGACGTCGACCTCGAGCTTGTCGCACATGATGGCCATCTCGTTCACCAGCGCGATGTTCACCGCCCGGAAGGTGTTCTCCAGCAGCTTCGTGAGCTCGGCGGCTTCCGGCGACGACACCTCCACGACGCGCTCGATGCACGCCTTGTACAGCGCCGCGGCGACCTCCGTGCAGTGCGCGGTGACGCCGCCGACGACCTTCGGCGTGTTGTGCGTGTTCCAACGCTCGTTGCCTGGATCGACGCGCTCCGGACTGAAGGCCACGAACACGTCGCGGCCGACGACGAGCCCCCGCGCCTCCAGGGCAGGCAGCAGCAGCTCTCGTGTCGTGCCGGGATACGTCGTGCTCTCGAGGATGATCACCTGGCCCGGATGTGCCGCCTTCGCGACCGTGTCCGTCGCCGACAGCACGTACGACATGTCCGGATCGCGCGTTTTCGCCAGCGGCGTCGGCACCGCGATGGATATCGCGTCCATCTCGGTCAGGAGCGACGCATCGGTCGTGGCCTCGAAGCGCCCTTCCTTCACGAGCGCGGCGATCGCCGTCGCGGGAACGTCCGCGATGTGCGAGCGCCCGTCGTTGAGAAGCTTTGCTACGCGCTCGTTCACGTCGTAGCCGAGAACGCGGAAGCCGGCGCGCGCGAACTCGACCGCGAGCGGCAGTCCCACATAACCCAGTCCGATGATCCCCACGCGCGCGGTGCGGCGTTCGATCTTTTCGAGAAGTGTGTCCTTCATCTCCAATTATCTCTTGTAGAAATCCCGGACCGCGCCAACGACCTCATCAAGCTGCGCGCGCGCCAGTTCCGGGAACACCGGTAGCGACAGGACCTCCGTCGCGGCCCGCTCCGACTCCGGGAAGGCCCCTTCCTTATATCCGAGGTAGGCGAAGCACGGCTGCAGGTGCAGCGGCAGCGGATAGTAGACCGAGTTCCCCACCTTCCGCGCGTTGAGGTGCTTCTGCAGCTCGTCGCGGCGCTCCGCGCGGATCGTGTACTGGTTGAAGATCGACACGTTCTTCGGATCGACGAAGGGCGTCGTGACCTGCTCGAGGTCCGCGAACGCGTCGTTGTAGTACTGCGCATTCTGGCGCCGCTTCTCGCTCCACTGCTCCAGATGCCTGAGCTTCGCGCTCAGCACCGCAGCCTGCAGTGCGTCGAGCCGGCTGTTGTATCCCACTTCGTCGTGAAAGTAGGTCTTGAGGCCTCCATGCACGCGCAGCCGGCGCAGCCGCGTGGCAAGCTCGTCGTCCTGTGTCACCATCATCCCGCCGTCGCCATAACCGCCCAGGTTCTTCGAGGGGAAGAAGCTGAACGTGCCGATGGTGGCGGCTTCCCCGGCGAGACGCCGCTTGCCTCCGATCGCGCGCGTGGCGCCGATGGACTGGGCAGCATCCTCGATGATCGGGAGCGATGGGAGGAGCTCGCGGATGCACTCGATCGCCGCCATCTGCCCGAAGAGATCGACCGGCACGATCGCCTTCGCGCGCGACGTGACGGCAGCCTTGGCGGCGGCCGGGTCGATGTTGAAGGTCCTGGGCTCGATGTCCGCGAAGACGGGCTTCGCGCCCACGTTGTGGATCGTGCCCGCGGTCGCGAAAAACGTGAACGGCGTCGTGACCACTTCGTCCCCGCGGCCGATGTCGAGCGCGCGGAACGCGAGCAGCAGCGCGTCGGTCCCGCTGGCGCAGCCGATCGCGTGCTTGACGCGCGACAGCTGCGCGACCTCGCGCTCCAGCCGCTCGACCGGCTCGCCCAGAATGAAGAGCTGCGCGTCGACGACGTCCATCATCGACGATACGACCTCGTCGCGAATCGTCGCGTGTTGCGCCTTCAGGTCCAGCAGCGGTACCGGCATGCTCAAATTATAGTGTGCTGCGCAGGGGAAGCGGCACGTCGCGCCCTGTCTTCGCAGATTCGTAAATACCAAGGATCAACTCGAGAGATTTCCTGCCCGCGCGGCCGTCCGTCTCGGGTTGCGCCTGTCCGTTCAGGACCGCGAGGACGTTGCGGTAGTAGCCCTCGTGGCCGAATCCGTAGACGGAGGGTGGGCTGGTCGCGGCGGCCTCGATCATTTTGTCGTCGTCATCGTAGTCGGCGAACGTCCAGTGGTCGACTCTGTTGACGGCAGTACCGCCGATCTTCGCGCTCCCCTTCTCGCCGATGATCGTGATCGAGCCCTCCCAGTTGCGTGGATACGTCAGCACGTTGACCTCGATCACGCCGATGGCGCCGTTGCGAAACTTCAGCACGGCGACGCCCGAGTCCTCGGCTTCGATGCGCCGTGCCTGCGTCGCGGTCTTCGCGACGACGCTCTCGACGGGACCCACGAGCCACTGAATGAGATCGACGTAGTGCGACGCCTGGTTCATGAAGGCGCCCCCGTCGAACTCCCACGTCCCACGCCAGGGCGCGGAGTCGTAGTACTCCTGCGGTCGGTTCCACCGCACCGTCGTATTGGCGAGATAGATCCGGCCGAAGCGTCCCTTGTCCACCGCGCGCTTCAGCAACTGCACCGACGGGTTCAGGCGATTCTGCTTGACGACGAACAGACGAACCCCCGCGCTGTCGGTGGCTTCGACGAGCGAGTCCGCCTGCTCGAGCGTGATCGCCATCGGCTTTTCGGTGATGACGTGCCTGCCCGCACGCGCGGCCGCGATGCCCTGCGATGCATGCAGGCCCGACGGCGTACAGATGGCGACGACGTCCGCCTCCGCCTTCTTCAGCATCTCGGCATAATTGCCGAACCAGGGAACGCTCTGCTCCTCGCCCGCGGCTCGCGCCCGATCCGCCTCCGCGTCACAGACGGCGCTCAGTCGCAACCCGTCGACCTTGCGGATGGCATCGAAGTGGTTCCGACTGATGCGACCGCAACCAACGAGGGCGATGCGGTATCCACTCGCCGATGGCGATGGCGTCATGAACGACCCGGAGTCGTACGCCGGATACCATCCCCCGAACGCTCGTAGGCGGAGCCACAGGCCTTGCACGTGCCCTGGCCGCTGTCCGGGAGACGCACACCGCACTGACACATCCAGCCGATGCGCTTCGCTGGAACGCCCGCCATCAGCGCGAACGCGGGCACGTCGCGCGTCACGACGGCGCCTGCGCCGACGAAGCTGTATTCGCCGAGCGTCACGCCGCACACGATCGTCGCATTGGCGCCGATCGACGCGCCGCGGCGAACGAGCGTCTTCCGATACTCGTCCTTGCGAGGAACGTGGCTGCGCGGATTCACGACGTTCGTGAAGACCATCGACGGGCCGCAGAACACGTCGTCTTCGAGCTCGACCTCGTCGTACACCGAGACGTTGTTCTGGATCTTCACGTTGTTGCCGATCCGGACACGGTTCATGACGACGACGTTCTGTCCGAGGTTGCAGCGCTCGCCGATCACGGCCCCCGGCATCACGTGGCTGAAATGCCAGATCTTCGTCCCCGCACCGATCGTCGCGCCCGCGTCGACATACGACGACTCGTGCACGAACACGTCCGGCACCGTGAACGCCGGCGGGCGCCGCTTCGGCACCGCACGGTGCGCGCCCGTGGGTCGCGGCCGCTTCACGCAACCACTCCGAGCTCGCGCTGCCATTCCTGCAACGGTTTCACGCTCGGCTTGCGCGAACGCAGCGCGATGATCGCGTCGACCGCGGCGTTGGCCGCCGACATCGTCGTCGTATAGGCGACCTTGTTGCGCAGCGCAGCCTCGCGAAGGATGTAGTCGTCCACCTGCGAGTGTTTGCCGAGCGGCGTGTTGATGAGCAGCTGCACGTCGCCGTTCACGACGAAATCCAGGCAGTTGGGGCGTCCCTCGTGCACTTTCAGCACGGGCGTCACGGGGACGCCGCGAGCGCGCAGGTATTTCGCCGTGCCCGCGGTAGCAAGGATACGGAATCCGAGCTCCTGAAAGCGCCGCGCGATCGGTGTCACCGTGGGTTTGTCGGGGTCGTTCACGGTGATGAGGATCGAGCCCTCAAGCGGCAGACCGTTTCCGGCGGACAGCTGCGCCTTCGCGAAGCTCCACCCGAACGAGTCCGACATCCCCATCACCTCTCCAGTCGAGCGCATCTCCGGACCGAGAATCGGATCGGTGCCCGGGAATTTGTTGAACGGGAACACGGCCTCCTTCACCGACACATATGCGGGCACGATCTCCTCGCTCAGCCCCACCTCCGCCAGCGTCTCCCCGAGCATCACGCGCGCGGCGAGCGAGGCGAGCGGCACACCGATCGCCTTCGAGACGAACGGGATCGTGCGGCTCGCGCGCGGATTCACCTCGAGGATGTAGACGACCCCGCTCTTGATCGCGTACTGCACGTTGATCAGGCCGACGACGCCGAGCGCCCGGGCGAGCGCGATCGTCTGCTCCCGCATGGTCTCGAGGTTCGCTTCGCCGATGAGATAGGGCGGCAGCACGCATGCCGAGTCGCCGGAGTGGATGCCGGCGTCCTCGATGTGCTGCATGATGCCGCCGATGACGACGTTCGTGCCGTCGCTGATGGCATCGACGTCGGCCTCGAACGCGTCTTCCAGGAACCGGTCGATGAGCACCGGCCGCTCCTCGGAGACGCGCGCCGCGGTCACGAAGTACTCGCGCAGCGAATCCGGATCGTACACGATCTGCATCGCGCGTCCGCCCAGCACGTACGACGGACGCACGAGCACGGGATAGCCGATGCGCTCCGCCGCTTCGACGGCTTCCTCGACGCTCGTCGCGGTGCCGTTGGGTGGCTGCTCGAGCTCGAGCTCGCGCACGATTTTCTCGAAGCGGCGCCGATCTTCGGCGATGTCGATCGCGTCGGGCGACGTCCCCAGGATCCGCACGCCCGCGGCCTCGAGGGGGCGCGTGAGCTTGAGCGGCGTCTGTCCGCCGAGCTGCACGATGACGCCGACCGGCCGCTCTCGTTCGACGATCTCCAGCACGTCCTCGAGGGTCAGCGGCTCGAAGTACAGCTTGTCGGATGTGTCGTAGTCCGTCGAGACGGTCTCGGGGTTCGAGTTCACCATGATGGTCTCGTACCCCGCTTCGCGCAGCGCCATCACGGCGCGAACGCAACAGTAGTCGAACTCGACGCCCTGCCCGATGCGATTGGGGCCGCTGCCGAGTATCACGACCGACTTGCGCCCCGTGGGTCCGGCCTCGCTCTCCTCGTCGTAGGAGCCGTAGAGATACGGCGTCTGCGACGGAAACTCTCCGGCGCAGGTGTCCACCATCTTGTATGCGGGTCGCACGCCGACCTTCCATCGGCGCTCGCGAACCTTCTGCTCGGCCTCACCGCGAATCGCGCCGAGCTGCGCATCCGAGAAGCCCATGCGCTTCATGCGCCGCAGCTCCTCCGCACCCGGCTTGTCGAGGGCGCCGTACCAGCGCTCGGCGGCAACGAGCTCGCTCATCTGGGCGAGGAACCAGGGATCGATCGCCGTCAGCTCGTGCAGCTCACGGACGGACATGTCCCGCTCGAGCGCGCGCTTCACCTGGAAGATCCGCTCCGGCGTCGGCTGCCGCAGCGCGCCGCGCAGCGTTTCGATGGTTTCGTCCGCGAGCCGGTCGTCCTGCGTGCGCACGCCGGTCGTCCAGCCAGGGCGACCGATCTCGAGCGCGCGAATCCCCTTCTGGAAGGCTTCCTTGAAGGTGCGGCCGATCGCCATCGACTCACCGACGGACTTCATCTGCGTCGTGAGCGTCGGATTCGCCTTCGGAAACTTCTCGAACGCAAAGCGCGGGATCTTCACGACGACGTAATCGAGCACGGGCTCGAAGGACGCCGGCGTCGTCTTCGTGATGTCGTTCGGGATCTCGTCCAGCCGGTATCCCACGGCGAGCTTGGCGCCGATGCGCGCGATTGGGAATCCCGTCGCCTTCGACGCGAGCGCCGACGACCGCGAGACGCGCGGATTCATCTCGATCACGAGCATTTCGCCGTCGCGCGGATTCACCGCGAACTGGATGTTGCAGCCGCCGGCCGCCACGCCGACTTCGCGGATGACGGCGCACGCGGCGTCGCGCATCACCTGATACTCGCGATCCGTGAGCGTCATGGCGGGAGCGACGGTGATCGAATCGCCGGTGTGGATGCCCATCGGATCGAGGTTCTCGATCGAGCAGACGATCACGACGTTGTCGTCGTGGTCGCGCATCACCTCGAGCTCGAATTCCTTCCATCCGAGTACGCTGCGTTCGACGAGCACCTGCGTGGTCGGCGATTCGTCGAGGCCGCGCTGCACGATGTCCTCGAACTCCTCGCGATTGAATGCGATCCCGCCACCGCTCCCGCCCAGCGTGAAGGAGGGGCGGATGATCGCCGGAAAGGCCGTCCGCTCGAGAATCGCCTCGGCTTCCTCGAGTGTGGTCGCGATGCCGCCCTCCGCGACGGCCAGACCGATACGCTTCATCGCTTCGCCGAAGAGCTTGCGGTCCTCGGCGATCGAGATCGCGCGCGCGGTCGCGCCGATCAGCTCCACGCCGTAGCGGTCGAGCGCTCCCGACTCGGAGAGCGCCATCGCGACGTTGAGCGCCGTCTGACCGCCCATCGTCGGGAGGAGCGCGTCCGGCCGCTCCCTCTCGATGATCAGCTCGACGAACTCCGCGGTGACCGGCTCGATGTACGTACGATCCGCGATCTCGGGATCGGTCATGATCGTCGCGGGGTTCGAGTTCACGAGGATCACCTCGTAGCCCTCTTCCCGGAGCGCCTTCGCCGCCTGCGTGCCGGAGTAATCGAACTCCGCGGCCTGCCCGATCACGATCGGGCCGGAACCGATGACGAGAATGCGGTGGAGGTCAGCGCGACGCGGCATGAATCAGATCGTCGATGATGTCGTCGAGAGTGTGACGCGGCGCCCAGCCCGTTGCGCGACGCAGCTTGGTGTTGTCCCCGACCTGGACGGGCATGTCGATGGGTCGAACCAGAGCGGGATCCACAGAAATCTCGGCGTTCTTCCCCGCGCGATTCAAGACGTGCTCGGCGATCTCGCGGACGCTCGTCGCCCGTCCGCTGGAGACGTTGTACACCTCGCCGGGCGTCCCGCGGTCCAGCAGGCGCAGATACGCGTCGACGACGTCGTTCACGTGCAGAAAGTCGCGTTGCGGCGCGCTGTTGCCGATGCGCAGCGTGCCGCCGCGCTTCGGCAGATCGCATGCGCGGCGGACCAGCGACGGAAGGAGATAGCTCTCGCCGTGCCCCGGGCCCGAGTGGTTGAAGCTGCGCGTGCAGATGACCGGCACGCCGGTGCGGCGGAAGATCTGCAGGGCGACGAGCTCCTGCGCGGCCTTGGACGCAGCGTACGCCGTGAGCGGATGCGCGGCGGCGGACTCGACGAGCGGATACTCGGAGACGTCGTGCGGGCCGTACTGCTCGGCGCTACCCACGACGAGAACACGGAAGGCGCCGTCCTTCGCATGCGGCACGAGACTCCACAGGAGACGCGCGGCGCCGAGCGCGTTGATCTCGAAGGCGCGGACCGGCGACGCGTTGGCCTCGGGGGGATACGCGATTCCCGCGAGATGCACGACCCAGTCCGGAGCACTCCTGTCCAGAGCGCGCTGCACGTCATCATCGGACGTGACGTTCAGCTTCATCCACTGCACCGCGCCGGACTCGGCATCGCTGAGCAAGGCCGGGCGGGCGTCGTTGTCGATCGTCCCACCGAACACGACATGCCCCTGCTCGAGGAGCGCGCGCGTCAGCCACTGGCCGACGAAGCCGCCCGCGCCGGTGATGAGGACGCGTTTCATGAAGCCGTCATCGCGAGCAATGCGAGGGATCTGCAGGTGTGGCCGTCATTCCGAGCAAAGCGAGGGATGACTGCGCTGGGGCGTATGAAAAAGGGGAGCCGAAAGCTCCCCTTCTCTCGCGTCGCGCTGCCCGCGCGGATCACGCGACCGCGGCTCCCCCGCCGCGCGGGGCACGCTTGATCTTGCCGGCGTTGAGGCAGCCCGTGCAGACCTTCACCTTGATGATCTTGCCTTCCGGACCGACGATGCGCGCGACCTGCAGGTTCGGCTTCCACGTGCGGCGCGTCTTGTTGTTCGCGTGCGACACGTTGTTGCCGAAGGTGACGCCCTTGCCGCACACATAGCAGCGGCTGCGATCGATAGCCATGACTAGTCCTCCACCAGCTCGATGCGCGCCATCTCGGCGCCATCGCCCTTGCGGTGCCCGGTCTTGAGAATGCGCGTATAACCGCCCGGACGCTTGGCGAACTTCGGGCCGAGCTCCTGGAACAGCTTGTCCGCGGTCTCGCGCTTGTGAATGTCACGGCCGGCGAGCCGGCGCGCGTGGAGCGTGCCGCTTCTGGCCTTCGTGATCAGCTTCTCGACGAAGGGGCGCAGCTCCTTCGCCTTCGCTTCCGTCGTCTCGATGGAACCGTTCTCGATGAGCGACGACGCGAGGTTCCGCATGAGCGCGAGCTTCTGCTCGCTCGTGCGGCGAAGCTGACGCCCAGCCTTCCGGTGCCGCATTGCCCTACTCCTCCATGTCGTCAGGGGCGGCCGCGGCAGCCTGGCTCGGCGGCGTCCCGTAGTCCAGCACGCGCAGTCCGCCGTCCGCCTCTTCGAAGCGCATCCCGAAATTGAGCCGTTCGCGCTCGAGAAGATCCGCGATCTCCTGGAGCGACTTCTTGCCAAAGTTCTTGACCTGCAGGATCTGACTCTCGGTCTGACGCACCAGGTCGCCGAGCGTCCGGATATTCGAGTTCTTAAGGGAGTTCACCGACCGCACGGAGAGCTCGAGGTCGTCGATCGGCGTGCGGAGCTTCTGCGCCATCTTGCTCGCGTCGCCACCGTCGGTCTCCATGGCGAGGCCAAGGGGCGCCGACGCATGCGTCCCGAACTCGACGAAGTACTGGAAGTGCGTCTGCGCCAGCGCGGCGGCATAACTCACCGCTTCCTCGGGCGAGATGGTGCCGTTCGTCTCGACGACGAGCGTCAGCCGGTCGTAGTCCGTGCGCTGCCCGACGCGGGTCTCGGCGACCGAGAAGTTCGCGCGGCGGACCGGGTTGTAGATCGAATCGATGCGAACCAGGTCGACCGGCAGCCCGCGATCGAGCGGATGTTGATCCGCCTCGACGTACCCGCGGCCCTTGTTGATGTAGAGCTCCATCGAGATGTCGCGGTCGTCCTGGAGCGTGAACAGGTGCTGCGACGGGTTCACCACCCGCGCGCCGGCGGCGCTCTGCTGGATGTCGGCCGCGGTCACCGGTCCCGCTTCGCCCTTCGTGACGCGCAGGACCGCGTCCTCCACGCCTTCGTCGAGTACGAGCGTCAGCGCCTTGAGGTTGCCGATGATCTGATGCACGTCCTCGACAACGCCGGTGATGGTCTGGTGCTCGTGCACCACGCCGTCGATGCGGAACGCCCACACGGCGGACCCGCGCAGCGACGAGAGCAGCATGCGCCGCATGGCGTTGCCGAGGGTGTGGCCGAAGCCGCGCTCGAGCGGCTGGAGGCGGAACTCTGCGACGTTGGGGTTGTCGTCGCGCTTGGTGGACTCAACGAGCTGCGGACGTACGAGTCCGCGGAGATCGATCGTAGGCATCTCTTGTTTTTCTCTCTCTGGTCTTGCCGGCTGCCCGGCATCGCCCTGCCCCGCCCTTCACGCGCGGCAGGCCCGAATGGGGGTGAAGGCCCCGACCCAACTGCTAATTACCGTGCGTCGTACGTCAGCGTGCGTCGTACGACGTGCGTCAACTACACTCTGCGCCGCTTCGGCGGCCGACATCCATTGTGCGGGATCGGCGTCACGTCCTTGATGCTCTTCACCTGCAGTCCCGCCGCGGCGAGCGCCTGGATCGCGGACTCGCGCCCGCTCCCGGGACCCTGCACGCGCACGTGCACGCGTTTCACGCCGGCGCTGAGCGCCTCGCGAGCCGCTTGCTCCGCCGCGACGGTCGCCGCGAAGGGCGTGCTCTTCTTGGAGCCCTTGAATCCCGCCTTGCCCGAGGATCCCCAGGAGATCGCATTTCCGTGCAGATCGGTGATCGTCACGGTCGTGTTGTTGAACGTCGCGCTGATGTGGGCGATGCCCTCGGGCTCGACCGCGCGCTTTGCCTTTTTGCCTGTTGCCATATTCCCGTTGTCATCCCGAGCGAAGCGCGGGATAAACCCTATGTTGTCATCCCGAGCGAAGCGAGGGATCTGCAGTTGCAGAGCACCATCGCGCTAATTCCAACTGATAGCTTCAGATCCCTCGCCGCTACGCAGCTCGGGATGACGAAGTGACGCTACGCGTCACTTCGTCACCTTCTTCTTGCCCGCGATCGCGCGACGCGGACCCTTCTTGGTGCGCGCGTTCGTGTGCGTGCGCTGACCGCGGACCGGAAGCCCACGGCGGTGACGGATGCCGCGGTACGAGCCGATGTCCATCAACCGCTTGATGTTCATCGCGACCTCGGTGCGCAGCGCGCCTTCGACCTTGTAATCGCGCTCGATCACCTGACGCAGACGGTTGACGTCGGCGTCGGAGAGCTCGCGGATGCGCAGCGCGGGATTGATCCCCGCCTTCTGGACGATGTCGGCGGCGTTGTGGCGGCCGATGCCGTAGATGTACGTCAAACCGACTTCGACTTTCTTCTCGCGCGGAAGATCCACGCCCGAAATGCGTGCCATGTATCAGCCCTGACGCTGCTTGTGCTTGGGGTTGCGCTTGCAGATGACTCGCGTCACGCCGTTGCGCTTGACCACCTTGCAGTGCTCGCAGATCGGCTTCACGCTGGTGCGAACTTTCACAAAAACCTCTCGGGATCCTGCCGGTGCAGAAAAAGCCCAGTTCCTGGACAGACTCTAACAGTATCAGGGCCATCTACTTAAGACAAGTCCGACAGTACCTCTGACATCGCGTCGCGGGGCGATTTTGCGGCTGTGACGGCGCGGCCGAGCACGACGTATCGGGCGCCGGCATCGGCGGCCTGCCTCGGACTCACCACGCGAGCCTGGTCCTGACGGTCGCCGCCTGGAAGACGGACGCCGGGCACCAGAGTGGCGAGCGCGCCGCCGAAGCGTTCCTTCACCAGCGCAGCCTCTGCTCCGCCGCACACGACGCCATGCACTCGCTCGTCGTTCGCCAGCTGCGCCAGCCGGAGGACCTCGTCCTGCATGCTGCTCACCGGCCGGCCCCACGCCACCGACAGCGCTCGGTTGTCGAGGGATGTAAGCACCGTGACCGCGAAGATCTCGCAGTCGCTCGCCACCTCACGCGCGCCCTCGACGGCCGCTGCGAGCATGGCGCGCCCGCCGGAGGCATGGACCGTGAGGATACGCGCGCCCAAAGACGCAGCGCTTCGCACCGCGCCTCGCACGGTGTTCGGAATGTCATGGAACTTGAGGTCGAGAAACACGGAGGCGCCGCGGTCCTGTATCGCGCGCACCACGTCCGGGCCGGCGGCGGCGAACAGCTCACTTCCCACCTTATAGAAGCGCGTCAGGTCGCCCAGATCGTCCACCATGCGAAGCGCCGCCACGGTGCTGTCGACATCCAGCGCGACGATGGGCACCACGCGCGTCGTCATGAGGGCCATTCCAGCGTGCCACGGATCTCGCCCAGCGACTTGATGCCCTTGCGCTCGCACCACCGCGCGAGGTCGCGCACGATGCGCGACGGTGCGCGGGGATCGCGCAGCGCAGCCGTGCCGACGCCCACGAGATGCGCTCCGGCGATGACGTACTGGAGCGCGTCCGCCGCCGACGCTACGCCGCCGAGTCCGATGACCGGCAGCGGCACGGCCCGAGACACCTTCCACGCGGCGAGCACGCCGACCGGCAGGATCGCGGGGCCGCTCACGCCGCCGCTCCCGAAGCCGAGCGCCGGACGGCGGCGTTCCACGTCGACGACGAGCCCAGGGATCGTGTTGATCACGGTGATCCCGTCGGCGCCAGCGTCCGCGGCGATCCGGGCCGCCGCACCGATATCGGGCAGCGTCGGCGCGAGCTTCACGAACAACGGTCGTTTGGTACGCCCGCGTGCCAGCGTGACCACCGTCTTGAGCGACGCGGGATCGGCGCAGAACTCCGTACCGCCCTGCTTCACGTTGGGGCAGCTGACGTTGAGCTCATAGCCGTCGATGGCGCCGGCGTAGGCGCCTGCCACGCCCTCGAGCGTCTCGATGACACCCGCGAATTCATCGGTCGCGAAGCCTACGATGTTGAAGAGCTTTCGCGTGTCGCGGTGATGCGTCGCGAGCCAGGGGACGTGCGTCCGCGCGACCTCGTTCATCCCCGGGTTGGCGAGACCGACGGCGTTGATCATCCCCATCTCGAAATCGCCGACGCGCGGCTCCGGTGCGCCCTGGCGCGGCTCGCGACTCACCGCCTTGGTGACGATGCCACCGACGGCATCGAGATCCATGACGTTTTCCAGCTCGCTACCGTACCCCGCCGTGCCGGCGGCGAGAACGATGGGATTTCGAAAGCGGAGATGCGAGACGGTGACGGCGAGGGTGCCGTCAGTCATGTCCGCTCGTGGCGGCGCCGCCCACACGCCGCTGATACCGCTCGAGGTACTCCATCGTGGCGTCGGCGATGGCGCTCGCGACACTCCGCTGCCTCGACGGCGACGCCAGGAACTCGGCTTCCGCCGCGTTGGTGCCGAATCCCGTCTCGACCAGGATCGCGGGCATGAAGGCGGTGACCAGGACCCGGAATCCCGCCTGTTTGACGCCCCGGCTCGGACCGGGATGGACGCGACCAAGACGTCGCTGCACGATGTCCGCGAGGTCCGAGGACTCGCGCAGATGTTCGTTCTGCTGCATGTCGCTCAGAATGTACGCGAGGGGATCGCCGGGGCCGACGTTGTCGCTGGTCTCGAAGCGCGCCGATTCGTTTTCCATCTCTTCGACGCGCCGCGCGTCTTCGGTCTTCGCTTCGGCGAGGAAGTACGTCTCGAAGCCGCGCGCCGCCGCGGGCTCTTTCCAGTGCGGGTTCGCGGCATTCACGTGGATCGAGATGAACACGTCGCCGTTCGCCTGATTGGCGATCCTGCCGCGATCGGAGAGCGCGATGAGCGTGTCCGTCGTACGCGTGTATACCACGTCGACGCCGCGCTTCTTCAGCGCGTCGCCGAGCTTGAGCGCCACCTGCAGGGTGATGTCTTTCTCGAAGAGGCGGTTGCCCATGCGCATCGGACCACCCACGTCCGGGCCGCCGTGTCCGGCGTCGACGACGACGCGCGCCCCGGTCTTCGGGGGAAACGAGCGCACGCGCGCGCTGGACTGCGGCGGCGCCGCGGGTGTCCGCCGCCCCGCCGCTGCGACCGTGCGCGCGGAACCCGGTCGGACGGACGCCTGCACAGGCAGTGACCCTGCCTGCAGCGCCGCAACCAACAGAACCGCAACCATCATCGTGTCCGACTCACACGCGCCATTTCGCGCTCAGCATCCCGTTGTTTCTGCGTCTCGCGCTTGTCATGCATCTTCTTCCCCTTCGCGAGCGCCAGCGCCACCTTCGCGACGCCTTTCCTGAAATAGAGCTCCAGCGGAATCAGGGTCAGTCCCTGCCGTTCGACGGCTCCAATCAATCGACGGATTTCCCGGCGGTGGAGCAACAGCTTGCGGCTGCGCGTCGGGTCGTGATTGACGTAGCCCCCGCGGTCGTATGGCTGGATGTGGGCATTGAGCAGGAAGACTTCCCCCTCCTGAACCACGCCGTACGCATCCGCGATGCTGGCCTTGCCCGTTCGCAGCGACTTCACCTCGGTCCCGGTGAGCACCAAACCGGCCTCGAAGGTCTCGAGGAGATGATAGTCGAAGCGGGCGCGCTTGTTCCGCGCCACGGAAATCTTCTCGTTCTGCTGCTCTACCTTGGGTGGCAAAGTGCCTGTCTGCGTTGATTTTAGGACAACACAAAACTAGGTTTCCCCTTCCTCATTTACACGGAAAATGACGGAAAATGCCGGGACAAGGGCCGTTCCGGTGGTCTCCGAATTCTTCCGCCCCGTGAGACGCCGAAGTGGTGGAACTGGTAGACGCGCTGGCTTCAGGAGCCAGTGGGCGAAAGCTCGTGGGGGTTCGAGTCCCCCCTTCGGCACCTGACTGAACGTGCGTCGTGCGACGTGCGTCTCATGCGTTACGTATGAGACGTACGACGCACGACGCACGATTTTTATCTCGCCACCGCCGAGGGTGGGACGTGCTCCGGAAGTGCAGCGGTACCGAACACCTCGCGAAGTGAGGCGTTGGCGTCCTTTTCATAACTGCTGAGCACGGCACCCGCGCGACGCACGTTGTCGTCGACGTCGCGAAATGACCCGCCGGAGAACGCCAGCAGTGTCTGGCCCAGGCGCAGCGCCGCATCGGCGACGCGAGCACCCAGAGCGTCGCGATAGGCGGACAGCCGCGCATTGAATTGACGCTCCGCCAGATCGCGGCGGTCGCGATCGATGCGCTCGTCGCGATCGAACGCCTCACTCAGCGCGCGCGCGACGATGGAACCGGTACGGTCGTCCAGCGCGTCCCGCTGCGCGATCAGAAGGCCGATCGCGCCACGCGCATAGCGCAGCTCCCAGCGGGCGTGGTCTTCGTCGCCGCGCGTGGCCGCGTGCGCGAGCCACGCGACGTCTTCGTGCGCAGGCTCCGAGAGAATCGCCGATACGAACTGGCTGGCCTTCCGCTGCAGCTGGCGCGCCGCCCGCCATTCCTTGAAGAGCGCCATCGCGCGAGCGGAGCCGGAGCTCAGCGCACCTGAAGCACTGGAAGTCCGCGCGGATGCGGCGTCGCGGTCTCGGGCGCCAATCCCACGCGGTCGCGCACCTCACTCTCCTGGTGCAACAGGTCCGAGAGATGCACGCCGTCGAGCACCGCGTCGATCTTCTGCTGGAGGAGCACCCACACGGGGCGGATGCTGCAGTCGTGCGAGGCCGAGCAGCGCTCCTCCTCGACGGGATGCGTGACGCAGTGGAGGTCGAACGTCTGCAGCTCGGACGCCGCGATCACGTCACGCACCGACACTTCCTCGGGCGGACGCGCCAGCGCATATCCGCCATGCGCGCCGCGCGTACTCTTCACGATCCCCGCGCGCCGCATCCGCAGAAGAATCTGCTCGACGTAATCCACCGGCAGGCGCTCGCGAGCGGCGATGTCGCGTCCGGTGACCGGACCCTCCCCGACACGCTTCGCGAGATGCAAAGCGCAGATCACACCATACTCGGCGAGCGTGGTTATCCTCACGACTGGACGATATTGCGCGTGCGACGCTCGTACAAGGTCGGTCAGCCTGCGGCGACTGCGCCGTGTGCCCCCCCAGGTACGCCGATCTCGGTCATCTTCTTCAGGTCGAGCACCTCGTCGATCTGATCCTCCGGCAGCAGACCTTCCTTGCGTACGAGATCGCGAATCAGCGTTCCCTCCTTCACCGACCGCTTGCTGATCTCCGCCGCGCGTGCATAGCCGATCTGCGGCGCGAGCGCCGTCGCCAGCGCGGCCGAGCGCTCGACCCAGTATTCGTTCATCTCGCGGTTCGCCTCGATGCCCCGGACGCAGCGCTCGTCGAGGACGCGCGCGGCATTCGTGAGAATCTCCATCTCCAGCAATACGTTGAACGCGATCACGGGCATCATCACGTTGAGCTCGAGCTGCCCGTGCTCGGCGGCGACCGACACCGTCGTATCGCAGCCGATGACCTGGAAGCAGACCTGGTTCACCATCTCGGGGATCGATGGGTTCACCTTCCCCGGCATGATGGACGATCCCGGCTGCACCGCGGGGAGGCGAATCTCGTCGATGCCCGTGCGCGGGCCCATGGCCATGAGACGCAGATCGCTCGCGATCTTGCTCAGATCGAGTGCCAAAACGCGGAGCGCCGCGCTGAAGCCCGCGACGTCGCCCATGCTCTGCATCAGCTGAACGCGGTCGCCGCCGATGCGCACGTCGAGCTTCGTGATCTCCTTCAGATACTTGTTCATGAGCGCGGGATATTCCTTCTCCACCGTGACGCCGGTGCCGACCGCGCTGCCGCCGATGCCAAGGTCGCGGAGATAATCCGCGGCCTCGACGACGCGTTTGCGGCCGCGATCGATCGAGCCCGCGTACGCGGCGAACTCCTGTCCCAGGCGGATCGGCATGGCATCCTGGAGGTGCGTCCGCCCCGCCTTGACGATGTCGTCGAACTCGCGCGCCTTGCTCGCGAGTGCGTCACTCAGGCTGTTGAACGCCGCGACGAGTGGGCCGAGCCGCGACAGACACGCCAGGCGAATGTTCGTCGGGATCGTGTCGTTCGTGCTCTGTGCCATGTTCACGTGATCGTTGGGATGCACGGGCTTGTAGTCGCCCCGCTTCCCGCCGAGCAGCTCGTTGGCGCGGTTCGCGAGCACTTCGTTCACGTTCATGTTGTGCGACGTGCCCGCCCCCGCCTGGTACGGGTCCACCACGAACTGATCGCGATGCTTCCCCTGCAGCACCTCGTCCGCGGCGCGAACGATGGCGTCGGCGAGCCTGGCGTCGAGACGTCCCGTCGTCTTGTGTGTCAGCGCCGCCGCCTTCTTGATCCACACCTGTGCGAGGACGAAGGGCTCCAGTGGCTTGAGGCCGCTGATGGGAAAGTTCTCGAGGGCACGCACGGTCTGTACGCCGTACAGCGCATCGTCGGGAACCTGCTTGTCACCGAGCGGGTCTTTCTCAACGCGGAAGCTGGGTGTCATATGTCTCTCCGCCGCGACTCGCGCGGCGTCATCGAGCGGGATGGAGATCGGCGAGATACGGATTGGAGGCGAGCTCGCTACCGATCGTCGTGGGCGGACCGTGCCCCGGATACACGGCCGTGTCAGGATCGAACTGGGCGACGTACGCGAGCGACCGCTCCATGGCCTCGGGATTCGAGAACGGCACGTCGGTGCGTCCGATCGATCCGGCGAACAGAAGGTCACCGCCGATCATGATCCCCGGTGCGAGAAAGACCACGTGACCCGGCGCGTGGCCGGGCGTGTGATGCACGGCGAACCGTTGACGTTGGACGCTCAGAACTTCACCGTGCGCGAGAAAGTGCTCCGGATCGGGCGGCTGCTCGAACGACAGCCCGTAGAACGCCGCCTGCTGCTCCGCGCGGCGATACAGCTTGAGATCGTCCTCGTGCAGCGACACCGGCACGTTCCAGCGCCGCTTGAGCTCCGCGATGGCGCCGATGTGGTCCAGGTGCGCGTGTGTCAGCCAGATGGCGTCGACGACCACATGCGCGGATGTCACCATCTCGACGATGCGATCGGGCTCGTCACCGGGATCGACGAGAACGCCACGACCCTCCTCGCTCAGGAGGTAGCTGTTCTCCTGGAACGGGCCGACGGTCACCCATTCGACGTTCACGCGGTGTAGCCTCCGGTCCCCTGAATCACAGGCTCGGCGACGCCGTCGTGGAGTGACTTGAGATACTTCTCTGCCGCGATCGCCGCGGTCGTCGCATCGCCGACGGCGGTGGTCACCTGACGCGTGAGCTGCGACCGAACGTCGCCCGCCGCGAACAGCCCGGGGATCGTGGTCTGCATGTTGGGGTCCGTCAGCAGGTACCCCATGTCGTCGTGCGCGACGTGTCCCTCGATGATCCCCGTGTTCGGGCGGAAGCCGATGAACACGAACATGCCGGTCACGCCGAGATCACGCGCAACGTCGGTGTTCACGTCGCGGATGCGGAGACTGTTGACGAGACCCTGGCCGTCGGCGTCCACCCGTTCGACGACGGTGTTCCAGATCGGCTCGATCTTCGGATTCTCGAAGACGCGCTTCTGGAGAATCTTCGACGCGCGCAGCTCATCGCGGCGATGGATCAGGTACACCTTGCTGGCGTAGCGCGTCAGAAAGTCCGCTTCCTCGGTCGCGGCATCGCCGCCGCCGACGACCGCGATGGTGTGGTTGCGGAAGAATGCGCCGTCGCAGATCGCGCAGTACGAGACGCCCTTTCCCGCGTACTCCAGCTCCCCGGGGACGCCGAGCTTGACCGGTGTGCCGCCCGCCGTGATGATCGCCGTGGGAGACACGTAGACGTCGCCGTTGTCGGCGACGCTCTCGAACTTCCCGTCGTCCCGCTTGCGCAGCGTGGTGATCGTCGTGCCGAGCTTGAATTGCGCCCCGAACTTCTCGGCGTGCTTGTGGAACTTCTCGGCGAGCTCGTTACCCAGGATGTGCTCGAATCCCGGATAGTCTTCGATGAGCTCGGTGTTGAGCAGCTCGCCGCCCGGAAAGCCCCGCTCGAGCACGACGGCATTGAGCATCGCGCGGCCGGCATACATCGCCGCGCACATGCCCGCCGGGCCTGCTCCGATGATGACGACATCATGCTCGAACGTCTGGCGCATGACTTAAATGTAGAAAGAGGTGCTAGATCATAGGTGATAGGTGATAGGTAATAGGTCCTGGGTCCCTTGCTGCCGTGTGTGAAGTGCTGGGTGCGGCGTGTTGGTGATAAGCATTCGATATCGGTGTTCACTCGCACCTAGCACCTAGCACCTATCTGCGCACATGGCGGCCGCCATCGACGATGATCGTTTCACCGGTCACGTAGTCGGCGTCGAGCAGGTAGAGCATCGCGGAAGCGACGTCCTCCGGAGAGCCCTCGCGCTTGAGGGGCGTGGTCTGGGTCAGGTGCTCGGCGTCGCCCTCGGAAAAGTTCTCGGGGAGGAGCACTGTGCCGGGCGCGATCGCGTTCACACGCACCTCGGGCGCAAGCACACGGGCGAGTGCCTTCGTCAGATACACGATTCCCCCCTTGCTGAGCCCGTGAGGGATGTACCCCGGCCACGTCTCGTACGCCGCGAGGTCCGCGATGTTGACGATCGCACCCCGCTGCGCCCTGAGATGCGGCGCGGCCGCCTGCGACAGCAGGAATGGCGCGCGAAGATTCAACGCGAGAATGCGATCCCATTGGTCCGCGGTCGTGTTGCCAAACGGCGTCCGCACCATGATCGCCGCGGAGTTCACCAGCACGTCGAGCCTGCCCAGCTCACGCACGACGTCGGCGATCAGCTTCGAACATGCATCGGGTCGCGTGAGATCGCCGCCGAACCCGAATGCGCGTCCGCCACCGGACGCGACCTGTTCGAGCAACTGCTGCGCATCGGACGCGCTGCTGTTGTAGTGGACGGCGACCGTCGCGTCGCGTCCCGCGAGCGCAAGGCTGAGCGCGCGCCCCACGCGGATCGCGCCGCCGGTGACGAGCGCTACCCTGCCGCGGAGATCCATCCCCGGATCACGCGACGCGACGCGATCGACGCGCCGCGGCCCGCGACTCCTGCTGCGTGAGCCAGACGGACGGCACGCGCATCACACCGAGCACGCGCGAGCCGTCCGAATGGCCGTGCCAGTCGGAGCCGCCGCTGCGCACGAGATCGAGCTCCGACGCGAGTGCGTCGAGGCGCTGCGAGTCGTCCCAACTGTGGCTCGGGTGCAGCACTTCGACCCCGTCCAGGCCGAGGGCAGCGAGCGCTGCGAGCCGCTCACGCGTGCCACTCTGCGCCGGATGCGCGAGCACCGCGAGGCCACCGGCCCGATGGATCATCGCGATCGCGTCCGTCATGGACAGACGGTCCTTGGGAACGAACGCCGCGCGGCCGTTGCCGATGTATCGGTCGAACGCTTCCTTGAAGTCGGCGCAGGCGCCGATGACGATGAGTGCGCGCGCCACGTGCGGCCGGCCCACCGCGCCGCCGGCGGCCTCCCGCAGGACGTCCTCGAATGTCAGGCGAACACCCAGCTGGTTCAGGCGTTCGACGATGCGCTTCGCGCGCGTCACGCGCATCTCGCGCAGCGCGGTGAGCCGGTGCTCGAGCTCCGTGAGCTCCGACAGATGCAGCCCGAGCACGTGCGTCTCACTCTCGCCCTCGACCGCGCTGAGCTCGACGCCATAGATCACCCGCACCCCGACCTGCGCGCCGGCCGCCACAGCCTCCGTAAGGCCGCCGATGGTGTCGTGATCCGTGAGCGCTATGGCGGAGAGGCCGGCCGCGCGCGCCGCGTGCACCACTTCCGCCGGCGAGCGCGACCCGTCGGACGCTGAGGAGTGCGTGTGGAGGTCGATGAACTCGTGGAGGCCCCCCGCCGCTTCGGTCACGTGGTGTAGTCAGCTTCGGGCGAGGTCTCTCCTGGCTGCGACGCCTCGAAGAGCCGCCCGAGCTCGGCGTCGCTCATTTCCGCGAGCGAGCGCTCGCGCGAGCGCGTGCCGACCGGTGAATACCGGGTGACGCGCACCTCGCGTCTGCCGGCCGCGCCGGCCGCATCGCTCACAAAGAGGAGCGCGAACTCGTCGCGGTCATACTGCGTCACGCGTCCGGAGGGAAAGACGCGCCAGCTGCGACCGCCGATGTTGAGTGTTCGTGTTGGCATAGAAGGACGAAAGTCAGCTCAGGTCGACCTCGACGTACATGCGCGCGGACTCGATGGTTGGATCGGGGCCGTCGTGATGCGCGCGGCGCAGGGTGTGCGCATCGCGCGCCTCGAAGAATTCGACGAACGCGCCGGGGAGCGAGGCTTCCTCGAAGAGCCAGTAGTTGCATCCGGCACCTGCGTAATGCGCGCGCGCGCGACCCGCGCGCTCGCGAAACTCACCGCGCTCGGCCACCGGGACGATCGTGTGACGCATCGTGATGGCCCGCGCCACAGCCTAGACCTCGGCGTCCGGATAACTCTCCAACCCACGTTTCACGGCCGCGAGGAACTTGTCGGCGTCGGCGCCGTCCACGATGCGGTGATCGAAGGACAGCGAGAAATACGCGCACGTACGGATCGCGATGACATCTTCACCATCGGGCCCCGCCGTGACCTTCGGTCGCTTCTCGATCGCACCGAGGCCGAGAATCGCGGACGTGCCAGCGGGGATGATCGGTGTTCCGGCGAGAGAGCCGAAGACACCCGGGTTCGTAATGGTGAACGTCGCGCCCTGGACTTCTTCGGGCTTCAGGCGCTTGGTGCGCGCGCGCTCCGCGAGGTCGTTCAACGCCTTGGTCAGCCCGGACAGGGAGAGGTCGTCCGCCTGCCTGATCACGGGAACGATCAGCCCCCAGTCCAGCGCCACCGCGATGCCGATGTTGTACTGCTTGCGGTAGATGATCTGGTTTTCCGTGTGCGCCGCGTTGAGCACAGGATGCTGCTTCAAGGCGTCGACGACCACACGAATGATGAACGGCAGGTAGGTCAGCTTCTGCCCCGTCTGCGCCTCGAACTGACCGCGCATCTTCTGACGCAGTCGTGACACCCGCGTGAGATCGATCTCGAAGAACGAGGTGACGTGTGCGGCGTGCCGGCGCGCGGCGACCATGTGATCGCTCGTGATCTGCCGGATCTTGGACATCGGCTCGACCTTGTCGCCAGGCCACGCGTCGACGTGCACCGCGCTCGGTTCGAATCCCGCGGGGGCGTGCATCGACGGACGCGGCGCACTCGGCACTGCGGGCGCTCCGCTCTCCAGATACTGGAGGATGTCCCGCTTCGTGACGCGGCCCGCGATACCGCTGCCCTGGAGCGCCGCGATCTCGATGCCGTGTTCCGCCGCGATCTTGCGAACCAGCGGAGACGACTTCGTTCGCAGCCGATCTTCGAGCGAATTCCCGTTTCCGGCGGAACTGCGATGAACCGCCGGGGGCGCTGAGGGCGTCGAGGAGGCCGTCGCTCGTGGTTGCGCGGCCGGAGCCTTGGCAGCGGCCGCAGGCTGCTTTGCCGGTTCTGCCTTCGGCTCCTGTTTCGCCGGCGTCGGCGTCGCGGCCGGCGCGGTGACAGCGGCGCCGACCTCGGTCTCGAGGCGCGCGACAACCGTCGACACGGGGACCGTCTGTCCCTCCGTGACGAGGATTTCCGCGAGCGTTCCACCCGAGGGCGCGGGGATCTCCGCGTCCACCTTGTCGGTCGAGATCTCGAAGATGGGCTCGTCGCGTTTCACGACGTCGCCGACCTTCTTGAGCCACTTGGAGAGCGTGCCCTCGGCGATGGACTCGCCCATCTGAGGCATCACTACGTCAACGCGTGCCACCGTGATCCCTCCTCTCCTGCGCTACGGTCGGAACGTCATTCCGGCGACTCTGTCGCAGCCGTGTCAGCGCGACCACCGGTACGAGCACCGTGCCGATCAGCATGCCGGAAATCCAGTATGGAAAAAAATCACAGATCGGAAATCCGTCCGCGGGCGGCGCGCACTGCCGCGCGTGTCCCACGATCCACCCGACGAATACTCCGATCATGCCGCCGCCGAAGAAACCGGCGATGGTCGTGACGCAGCCGACACCAATATAGGGCCAAGCTCCACTACGTGCGTCGTGCGTCATGCGTCGGCCTGCGTAATGCGTCGGACGTCCGCGTACGTCAGACGTCGGGCGTCAGTACGCGGCAAGCTTCCGCGACACGTTCACGATGTCGGTCGTTTGCGGGAGCACGAAGTCCTCGAGCTGCGGTGCATACGGCAGCGGGACGTCGTGTGCGGTGATGCGATACACGGGCGCGTCGAGCCACTCGAAGCAGCTCTCGTTGATGCGCGCGGTGATCTCGCCGGCGAAGCCGCCCGTGCGTGTGTCCTCGTGCACGACGAGCGCGCGATTTGTCTTCTGCACGCTCGTGAAGATCGCCTCGTCGTCGAGGGGCGCGAGCGTGCGCAGGTCGATGACCTCGACGGAGAGCCCGTCTTGCTTCTCCAGCTGTTCCGCGGCCTCGAGCGCCTTCCACACCGTTGCCGCGTACGTGACGATCGAAAGGTCCCTGCCCTCGCGCGCGACGCGCGCTTTGCCGATGGGCACCACGTGATCGCCGGGAGGCAGCGTGTCCTTGATGCGGCGGTACAGGTATTTGTGCTCGAAGAACAACACGCAGTCGTCGTCGCGGATCGCCGACTTCATCAATCCCTTGGCGTCCGCTGCCGTGGCCGGATACACCACCTTGAGGCCGGGGGTGTGGACGAAGCCCGCCTCGGGATTCTGCGAGTGGAAGGGCCCTCCGCGCACGTACCCGCCACTGGGGCCACGCACGACCATCGGACACGGCAGGAACGCGCGGTAGCGCGCGGTCGCCACGTAGTTCGTGAGCATGTCGTACGCGTTGCCGATGAAGTCGATGAACTGCATCTCGACCACGGGCCGCATTCCCATGTGCGCCGCGCCCGCCGCCGCTCCCACGATCCCGATCTCGGAGATCGGCGAGTCGATGACACGCGCTTCTCCGAACTTCGCGAGCAAACCCTCCGTCACCTTGAACGCGCCGCCGTACGCGCCGATGTCCTCACCGAGACAGAACACGTTCTCGTCCCGTTCCATCTCCTCGAAGAGCGCCTCGCGAATCGCCTCGAGATACGTGACTTCAGGCATCGCCTTTCTTGTTCGCGTCGAACGTCCCCCACCCTTCCGCGCGCTCGTGCGCGCGCACGACCGAGCCGGCATCGCGATACCAGTGCGGCTTCTCGCGCGGCGGATCGGCGTAGATGCCCTCGAGCGCATCGAGCGCTTCGGGAAATGCGGACTTCTCGGCTTCGTCCGTGGCCCTGTCGACCTCCGCGCGCACGCGTTCGTCGACGCGCTCCACATCGCCCGGCTTGAAGGTGAATTCCTCGACGAGCCGCCTCATGTATCGATCGATCGGATCGTTCTCCCGCTCCCAGCGCTCGATCTCGCCCTTGGGCACGTATGACTGATTGTCGTGCTCCGCATGACCCTTGCGCCGATACGTCATCAGCTCGATCAGCGTGACGCCTCCGCCGGTGCGCGCGCGATCGACGGCGCGCTTCGTCACGTCATACACGGCGAGCACGTCGTTCCCGTCGGCGCGCTCGCCGGGCACGCCGTAGCCGATCGCCTTGTCGACGAACTGCCTGGCCGCCGTCTGCTTGCTCGTCGGCGTGGAATAGGCATAGCCGTTGTTCTCGACGATCACGACGAGTGGGCAGCGCTGCACGGCGGCGAAGTTGATGCCCTCGTGGAACGCGCCCGTGGACGTCGCGCCGTCGCCCACGTACACGAGCCCCACACGATCTTCCCCGCGCATCCTGAACGTCAGCGTGACACCGGCCATGACGGGGACCATGTCGCCGAGCGGTGAGATCTGCCCGATGAAGCCGCGCTCGAGATCCCCGAAGTGGATGTTGAGCTCGCGCCCCCGCGTCGGTGAATCGCCCTTCGCCATGTACTGCTTGAGCACCTCGACGGGCGTCGCGCCCTTGACCAGCATCGCGCCGAGGTTGCGGATGAGCGGTGACATGATGTCGCGCCGCTCGAGCGCGTAGCAGCTGCCGACGGCGTCGGCTTCCTGTCCGAGCGAGCGAAACAGGCCACCCACGACCTTGGTCTGCCGGTACAGCGCGACGAGACGCTCCTCGAGCGTGCGCGTGAGGCGCATCCAATAGTACAGGTCGAGGAGCTGGTCTGGAGAGAGGAAGGAGGAAGGAGGGCGCAGGAAGGAGGAACGGCGCGCGCCATTCTTCTCATCACGCGTCGCAGTGCCCCCTCCTCCTTCCTCCTTCCTCCTTCCTTTCATCAGTACGCAGCTTCCAGCGTGTGTCGCGGATCTTCCGTCCGATGCAGCGTCACGAAGAAGCGCTTCACGTTGCGATCGAGACGGCTCTCACCCATCTGGTCCGTCTGCACTTCGACGAAGGTGTAGTGGCCGCCTTCGGCCTTCACGCTCAGCTTCATGACACCGAGCGTGCCCGAGAACGTCCGCGCGCGCGCCGCCGTCGCAAGCGCGGAGAGGCCGATCTGCGGAAAGAAGGCGTCCGCGCGCGAGAGGACCTCGTGTGGCGGCAGGTGTGATCTATAGAAGTGTCGCATGATCAGGGAACCGCAGCGTCTCGTTCGTTGAGGACGTCCTGGCGCCACTCGACTTTCTCGAGCGGGTGCAGCGAATCGCGACGAAACCGGATTGCGATGGCCCACGGGCCAGAGATGGTGAAGTTGAGCTTTCCGTAATACGTACCGAGCTCCGCACCCTTGACGAAACCGTCCCACGTGCGCGCTCCCGTGGAGTCGTTCGCATAAATCTGTCCCTCGCCAGTCTCGATCGGCTGGCGGTTCTCGCGGTCACGTATCACGACCTTGTAGAGCACCGCCTCACGTGCGTGCGGGGGCGCCTCGCTCGGGATGATCGTGAACGCGAAGTTCGGCGAGATCATTCGCAGCTCACGCTGCCGTGGACCACGACTACAACAGAGTGTTCCGAGGGACAGTGCAACGAGCAATACGTACGTCGTGCGGCGTGCGTCGGCGTAGGTGGTGCGTCGAGCGTCAGCATGCATCGGGCGTCACCGGTCAGGACTGGTAGTACTCCAGCCCGAGGTGAGTGATCTGCTCTTCGCCCATCAGGTGCCGGAGCGTGTTTTTGAGCTTCGTCTGCTGAATGAAAAGATCGTGTTCAGGCTGCAGTCCGGCAGCCGCCATCGGCGATTTGTAATAGAAGCTTAACCATTCCTGAATCCCCTTCATGCCCGCGCGATGCGCGAAGTCGCTGAACAAAGCGAGGTCGAGCACGATGGGAGCGGCGAGAATCGAATCGCGGCAGAGGAAATTCACCTTGATCTGCATCGGGTAGCCCATCCACCCGAAGATGTCGATGTTGTCCCAGCCTTCCTTGTTGTCGCCGCGCGGGGGGTAGTAGTTGATGCGCACGACGTGCGAGAAATCCTTGTACAGCTCGGGATAGCTCTCCGGCTGCAGGATCGTGTGCAGGACGCTCAACTTCGACTCTTCCTTCGTCTTGAAGGACGCCGGGTCGTCGAGCACCTCGCCGTCGCGGTTGCCCAGGATGTTCGTGGAGTACCAGCCGGCCAGACCGAGCATGCGCGCCTTGAGTCCGGGCGCGATGACCGTCTTCATCCACGTCTGTCCGGTCTTGAAGTCCTTGCCGGAAATCGGAACACCCCGGTCGCCGGCCAGCTGCTGGAGCGCCGACGTGTCGACGGCGAGGTTCGGGGCGCCGTTGCAGTACGGAACGCCCTCCATGATGCACGCCCACGCGTACAGCATCGACGGCGCGATCGCGTCGTCGTTCCGGTCCATCGCCTTCTCGAATTGTTCCACGGTCGCGTGCTGCGGACCAGGCTTGATGAACGTCTCGGTCGACGCGCACCACACAGCGACGAGGCGGTCGAGGGAATGCTTCTTCTTGAAGTCGCGAATGTCCTGCCGCAACTGCTCCGCGAGATCGCGCTTGGTCTTCCCCTTCTTGACGTTGTCGCCGTGCAGCCGCGTGACGTACTTGTTGTCGAACACCGCGGGCATCGGCTTGATGTCGCCGAGGAACTTCGAGATGGGCTGGAGGTCGCGCTCCTCGAGAACGCCGGCCTTCTTGGCCGCGGTGAGCGCGTCATCGGGAATCGGGTCCCACGCGCCGAACACGAGGTCGTCGAGGCCGGCGAGGGGCACGAAATCCTTGATGAGTGGTGAACGGTTCTCGGTGCGCTTGCCGAGACGGATCGTCGCCATCTGCGTCAGCGAGCCGATCGGCTGCGCGTGGCGGCGACGCACTGCTTCGACACCTGCGATGAACGTCGTGGCGACGGCGCCGAGACCGGGCGTCAGCACGCCGAGTCGGCCAGTCGCCGGTTTGATCGTGGACGGACGAGTGGCCTGAGAGCTCTTTCCCTGCACGTGCGTCATTCTCCTTTCAGCATCGGGCGCGCAGACGTCTCCCGCGGCGGGGAGGAGCGCGCCCAGAGCCGGTATTCGGGGGGTTCGGGTTCGCGTGGCTTTTCCACGGCGGCCGGTGCCGCGTGTTCTGCCGTGCGCGTGCGGTCGTGGACGTACTTCATGCGCTGGACGACCGTGATCCAGGCAGTGATGGTGAGGATGTTGATGATGATCGAGAGCGCCCACCCGTTCAGGGTGAGGCCGAACAGGGCCTGCGGCGCCGACAACAGCACGACGCGCTCGGGACGCTGGAGCATGCCGACCTTCGCGTCCATGCCGAGCGCCTCCGCGCGTGCGCGCGTATACGACGTCATGAACGAGCCGATGATGCCGGCGAGGCACACGACGACCATCGGGACGCTGCGATGCTGGCCGGTCTGCGCGTAAAAGACGGCGAGACCACCGAGAACGGCGCCGTCAGCGACGCGATCGAGTGTGGAGTCGAGAAAGGCGCCGAAAACGGAGCTCGTGTTGCTGCGCCGGGCGACGATGCCGTCGAGCACGTCGGTAAGGGCGGTGATCGAGAGGAGCCACCCGCCGGTCATGATATGCCCTGTTCCGTACAGAACACCGCCGGCGACCATGAAGACCGTGCCGGCGACGGTGATTGTGTTCGGATGGACGCGCCGGCGCACGAGCCAGTCGGCGATTGGATCCATCAGCCGCAGATATCCGTTTTTCAGCCAGTCCGGCAAAATCTTCATGCGGCTCCGTGGACGGCCGGCGACGCTATAAACAGAAAGGCCGGAGCGTCAGGTCGCTCCGGCCCGTAAAAGTATCCGCGCCACAGACTTGTAGCAACCGAAGTGAGGGAGCGCGCATCTCACTGAACGCGCAACTCACCGCGAAAGTGGCTCACGGCACGCGCCAAGTCACCATATCGGTCATCGTGACGCCGGATCTCGAGTAGCCGCTGGAGCCATCGACGGGCGTGGCCTTGAGGGTGACCACCGTACCGGCGGCGATTCCCTGAACGGGCAGATGCTCCGTGGTATTGGCGGCAACCTGGCGAACGAACTGATCGCTGCCACCGGTGTTCACGTAGACGTTCACGGCCTTCGAGAGATTGTTCGTGAAGTGGATCGCGACCTCCGCGGATTGCGTCGGCGCGGTACGGACTTCGACCTTCCGCGGTCCACAGGCCGGGACGGCGGCGGCGAGCAGCAGAAGTGCGGCGATTGCGGTGGGACGCATGCGAGTCTCCTGATTCTTGCGTGATAACTTCAGGCGGCGCGTCATCTCTGGCACCGGGGCTAATGAGGCGAAACGTAGCGACCTCGAGGATGCAAGGACTGTGCACGACGCTGCTGTTGTCCTGTGCCGGCGCGCTGGCCGCGCAGAGCACGTCAGCGAGCGGAACCGGGCGCGGCGCGCTCGCGCGCGAGCTGCGCGATTCTCTCGTTCGCATCCTCGACAGCGCCGTCGTCGACCGCGCGTTTCCGGGCGCGTACATCGTTGTCGGTGACTCGCGCGGCGTGATCGCCGAATACGGTGCCGGACATCTGAATTGGGCGCAGTCACCACGCCCCCACCGGCACACGCTGTGGGATCTCGCGTCTCTCACGAAGGTGATCGGGACGACGACGGCGCTCGCGCAGCTGATAGAAGCGGGCAAGGTCGCGCTCGACACTCCCGTCATGCGGTACGTGCCCGACTGGCAGGGCCCCGGCAAGGAGCGCGTGACCGTGCGTCACCTGTTGACGCACACCAGCGGCCTTCCCGCGTTCCGCCCCTACGACCGTCAGACGCACAACCGCGATAGCCTCGCGGCGCTGATCTTTGCGACGGAGCTCGAACGTCCGGCCGGCGACAGCATGATCTACAGCGACATCGGCGCGTTCATGATGGGGCGCGTGATCGAGCGCGTGTCGGGACAACGCCTGGATCGCTATCTGCGCTCGCACGTGTTCGTCCCGCTCGGCATGACCGAAACGACGTTCAATCCGCCGAAGTCCCTGCGCCGGCGCATCGCGCCGACGGAGTTCGACACGACTCGCGGCGGGTTGATGCACGGGCAGGTGCACGACGAGCGCGCATTCTATCTCGGCGGCGTCGCCGCGCATGCTGGACTCTTCAGCAGCGCCTCGGATTTGCGGCGCTTTGCGGCGATGCTCTTGCATGGCGGCGCCCTCAACGGCGCGCGCATCGTCAAGGCAGCCACGCTCGAGCAGTTCACGGCGTACGCGGATTCCGGGAGGACCAATCGTGCGCTCGGCTGGCAAAAGCCGCCCGCCGCCTGGGCCGGCCACCTGATGTCGAGCCGCGCGTTCGGCCACACGGGATTCACGGGTACGTCGATCGCTGTTGATCCGACTCTGGATCTGTACATCATTCTTCTGACCAATCGCGTGAATCCGACGCGCAACAACCCGAAGATCGGGGACGTTCGCGCGCACGTCGCCGATGCCGTGGTGTCCGTCGTTCGTCGCAGTCGCGGGTTGACCATCAACGCAGAGATCCGATGACTCTCACGTTTGTCGACTGGGCGATCGTCGCGGCGTACTTCCTCCTGTCCGCCGGGATCGGCTTCGCCTTCACGAAGAAGGGCGGCGAGAGCCTGAGCGAATACTTCCTCTCCGGACGACAGGTGCCCTGGTGGCTCGCGGGCGCGTCGATGGTCGCCACGACTTTCGCGGCGGACACGCCGCTCGTGGTGACGGGGATGGTTGCGACCAAGGGCGTCGCCGGCAACTGGCTGTGGTGGTGTCTCGCGATGAGCGGGATGCTGACGGTGTTCTTCTTCGCCCGACTGTGGCGCCGCGCGCACGTGATGACGGACATCGAGTTCGTCGAGATTCGCTACAGCGGACGGGCGGCGACGTTCCTGCGCGGATTCCGCGCGATCTACCTCGGCATCTTCGTCAACCTGATCATCCTCGGCTGGGTGACGAAGGCGATGGTGAAGATTCTCACGATCTCGCTCGGCATCAACCCATATGTCGCCGTCGGCATCTGCTTCGTGATCACGGTGGCGTATTCGGTCGCGGCGGGCATGTGGGCGGTGCTGTGGACCGACCTCGTGCAGTTCGTCATCAAGATGACAGCGGTCATCGTGCTCGCGGTCTTTGCCGTCAAGGCCGTTGGCGGGATGGACGCGCTGAAGAGCAAGGTGACACAGCACTTCGGAAGCGACGCCGCGCTCTCCGTGCTTCCGGTGACGACGTCGCCTGACGGTGGGCTGATGGGGTACGCGTGGATGCCACTCTTCACGCTCGCCGTCTTCCTCTTCGTGCAATGGTGGGCGGCCTGGTATCCGGGCGCCGAGCCCGGCGGCGGAGGCTACGTGGCGCAGCGGATATTCTCGTCCAAGACCGAGCGTGACGGCGTGCTCGCGACGCTGTCGTTTCAGGTCGCGCACTACGCCCTGCGTCCCTGGCCGTGGATCATCACCGGCCTCGCCACGGTCATCCTGTATCCCAACGGCATCGGTCCGACCCACGACAAGGAAGGCGCGTACGTGCAGGCGTTCGTCGACCTTCTCCCCACCCCGTGGCGCGGCTTCATGATGGCGGGATTCGCGGCGGCGTACATGTCGACGATCGCCACGCAGCTCAACTGGGGCGCGTCGTATCTGGTGAACGATTTCTATCGCCGATTCATCAACAAGACGGGCAGCGAGAAGCATTTCGTGGCCGTGTCGCGCGGCGCGACGGTCGCGCTCTTCCTGCTGTCGATCCTCGTCACCGCCAACCTGAGCTCCGTCGAACAGGCGTGGAAGTTTCTCATCGGTCTCGGCGCGGGCACGGGTCTCGTCTACATGCTCCGCTGGTACTGGTGGCGCATCAACGCGTGGAGCGAGATCTCCGCGATGGTCGCATCGTTCCTGACGTTCACGTACTTCGGGGGCGCGGTCGATCTCGTTCTCACGAAGCTCGGCATCCTCGCCAAAGGCCAGTCGATCGCTCCGGAGTTCATCCGGCAGGCGGGCGCCAACGGCGATGCGCTCGTGCTGCTGCTCACAGTCATCGTCACGACGATCGTCTGGCTGGTGGCGACGTTCGTGACACAGCCCGAGCCCCGGCCGGTGCTCGAGGCGTTCTACAAGCGAGTGCGCCCAGGGGGCCTGGGCTGGCGCCGCGTATCCGAGCCGCTCGGCTTCGGCGCCGAAGGCATCCCCGGCGGCAAACTGGCCTTCGTGAACTGGCTGGCCGGGGTGATTGCCGTGTACTCCGCGCTCTTCGGCATCGGCAAGGTGATCTTCGGAGATTGGGGCCAGGGCTTCCTGCTGCTGGTCATCGCCGTCGCCGCGTTTGCGTGGATCGCGCGCGCACTGCGTATCGCCGACCGCCAAAGCGGCGTCATTCTTGAAGCGCGGAGCACGTAGACCTATATTTCGCTGTCCCAGCGCGGCCCGGAAATCCTTGTCGCGCAACTGTTTGGAGGATAGATGAGCACGACTCAGCAGCCTGACGTCATGGTCACGGTCACACCGGGAGCCAGCGTCGAGGTGAAGAAGTTCATGGACCAGGAGAACGTGGACCCTGCGCGCGGAGGCTTGCGCGTCAGCGTTCAGCCCGGCGGCTGCAGCGGCTTCAAGTACGGCCTGCTGATCGAGGACGAGCCCGCGGAAGACGACATCGTCGTCGATCAGGGTGGGTGGAAGGTCTTCGTCGATCCGTTCTCGGCGCAGTACATCAACGGCGTCACGATCGACTACGTGTCGTCGATGCAGGGATCGGGGTTCACATTCAAGAATCCCAACTCGACCGGCGGTTGTGGCTGCGGCAGCTCCTTTAGCGCTTAACTCATATGAAATCGTCGGTTTCTGGCGTCGCCAGAGACGCCGGCACCGAGAAGTCCGCCCGCGAACGGGATTCCGATCGCGGGCTTTTTCACGCCCATAACAGCTCAGTTGGGCATGAGAAAATCCGAACCATCGTGGTCGATGACCACGAGGAGATCGCCGCGCTGGTCGCCGACCGCATCGCGACGGTGATCCGCGAGCGGAACGCGCAAGGCAAGCGCGCCGTGCTGGGTCTCGCGACCGGCTCGACGCCCATCGGCGTGTACCGCGAGCTCGTGCGCAAGCACAAGAACGAGGGATTGAGCTTCAAGCACGTCGTGACGTTCAATCTCGACGAGTACTACCCGATGGCGCCGGACAGCATCCACTCGTACGTGCGGTTCATGTGGGAGAATCTCTTCTCGCACGTGGACATCGACAAAGCGAACGTACACATCCCCGACGGCACGGTGTCCCGCGAGCAGGTGGACGAGTTCTGCCGGCGCTACGAGGAACAGATCGACGAAGCCGGCGGCATCGATTTCCAGATCCTCGGCATCGGGAAGACCGGCCACATCGGGTTCAACGAGCCCGGGTCGGGCGCCGACAGCCGCACGCGCATGGTGACGCTCGACATGATCACGCGGCGCGACGCGGCGGCCGATTTCTTCGGCGAGGAATACGTGCCGCGCGAGGCGATCACGATGGGCGTCGCCACGATCATGGATGCCCGGGAGATCGCGATCCTGGCGACGGGCGAGCACAAGGCGACGATCGTGCAGCGGGCGGTCGAGGGCGAGATCGACGTCGAGGTCGCCGCGACGTTCCTGCAGCGGCATGACAACACGACGTTCTACGTCGACCAGGCCGCCGGCGCGGAGCTCACGCGCATCGCGACGCCCTGGCTCCTCGATGAAGTGAAGTGGACGCCCGAGCTGATGTTGCGGGCGGTGATCTGGCTGTCGCGCACCGCCGGCAAGGCGATCCTCAAGCTCACGCAGCGAGACTACGCCGAGCACAAGATGTCGTCGCTCGTCGCGAAGTACGGTTCGCCGGGCGAGGTGAACGGCAAGGTCTTCAACATGCTGGGCGCGAAGATCCGCGGAAAATCGAAGCTGCCGACACACCAGCGGATCATCTGCTTCTCCCCGCATCCGGACGACGACGTCATCTCGATGGGGGGCATCCTCCACAAGCTGGTCGAGAACGAGAACGAAGTCGTCGTCGCGTACATGACGAGCGGCAACATCGCCGTCTTCGATCACGACGTGCGCCGGTACACCGACTTCCTCGAGCGTCTCGGAACAGAAGGGCGCATCGACGGCAAGAGCGTGAAGACGCTGGCGCGCTGCGCGATGGACTTTCTCGAGCGGAAGCGTCCCGGCGAGGTGGACATCCGCGAGGTGCAGGACATCAAGCGCATCATCCGCGAGTCGGAAGCCGTGAGCGGACTCGAGACGGTGGGTCTGAACAAGTCGCATGCCCGCTTCCTCAACATGCCCTTCTATCAGACGGGCAAGGTGCGGAAGGACCCCATCGGCCCCGCGGACGTCAAGATCGTGCGTGAGCTGCTCGAGGAGGTGAAACCCAGCCACATCTTCGTCGCCGGCGACCTCTCGGACCCGCACGGCACGCATCGCATGTGCAAGGAAGCGATCGACAAGGCGCTCGACGAGATGTATGGGCCCGCAAGGCGCGAGGAGCGCTCGCCGGAGCAGCTCACGCGGCGCGCGACCGACAAGCGGCACGACGGCAACCAGCGCCCGGAGACGTGGCTGTATCGCGGCGCGTGGCAGGAGTGGCCGATTCACGAAGCGACCTGGCTCGTGCCGCTGTCGCAGGAAGAGCTGCGTCTCAAGATCCAGGCGATCTTCAAGCATCAATCGCAGAAGGACAGCGCGCCTTTCCCCGGCGGATACGACGAGCGCGAGTTCTGGCAGCGCGTGGAAGCGCGGAACAAGGGCACAGCGGCGGAGCTCGACCGCCTTGGGTTGGCCGAGTATTACGCGATGGAGGCGTATGTGGTGGCGTAGCCACCATCCTGAGCCCCTCGTAGTCATCCCGAGCGAAGCGAGGGATCTGCAGTTCCCTCGGGCTAAACTCCGCGTAGGATCTACTCCGTGTCGAGTAGATACTTCGCCGCTATCGCGACTCAGGATGAACTCGTTATGAGGTCGATCACCGCCGTCGACGTCGTAGTCATCGTCGCCTACCTCGTCGGCACGACACTCCTCGGCATCTGGGTCGGGCGCCGCCAGAAGGACGCCAAGGACTACTTCGTCGCGGGCCGCGAGATCCCCTGGTGGGCGGTGTTGTTCTCCGTGGTCGCCAGCGAGACGAGCGCGCTGACGTTCATCAGCATTCCCGGCCTCGCGTACCGGACGAACCTCAGCTTCCTGCAGCTCGCAACCGGGTATCTCCTCGGCCGCATCGTGGTCGCGTACACGCTCCTCCCGCGCTATTACGAGGGCGAGCTCGTGACCGCGTATGCGCTCCTGGAAAAACGATTCGGCCTCGCGACGCGACGCTTCACGTCGATCGTGTTCATGGTGACGCGCGGAATGGCGGACGCGGTACGCGTCTTCGCCACGGCGATCCCGATCGCGCTGATTCTGAACGGCGTCGTGCCGAAACAATGGGTCATGCCGACCGCCGTCCTCATCCTCGGTACGCTCACGGTGATCTACACGTATCGCGGCGGAATGCGCGCCGTCGTGTGGACGGAAATCCTTCAGGCCAGCGTGTATTTGCTGGGCGGTATCTCGGCGGCCGTCATCCTCGGGCAACTGATCAACGGTGGGTGGAGTACGGTGTTCACCGTCGCGGGTGAAGCGGGCAAGCTGAAGCTCATCGACCTCTCGACCGACCCCAGCAAGCCGTACACTCTGTGGTCGGGACTGATCGGCGGCGCGTTCCTGTCCATGGCATCCCATGGCGCGGATCAGCTCATCGTGCAACGGCTGTTGTCGTCTCGCAGTCTCAGGGACGCGCAGCGCGCGATCATCGGGAGCGGCGCGGTCGTCATCGTGCAGTTCGCGCTGTTCCTCATGGTCGGCATGGGCTTGTGGACGTTTTACGTCGGCCAGCAGTTCCCGTCATCCGACGCGATCTTTCCGACGTTCATCATCGAACACATGCCGCACGGGCTGATCGGGCTGCTGCTCGCGGCGATTCTCGCCGCCACGATGAGCACGCACTCGGGCGCGATCAACTCGCTCGCCGCGGCATCGACGCATGACATCTACCTTCCGCTGACGCGCCGGTCGCCCGACGACCCGCGAACGCTGAAGGTGGGCAAGATCTTCGCGCTCATCTGGGGAGTGATGCTCACCGGCGGCGCGCTGCTGTTCCCGCAGAAACAGGGCACGCCGGTGGTCGAGATCGCGCTGTCGATCGCGTCATTCACCTACGGCGCGCTGCTCGGCGCGTTCTTCCTCGGCATCTTCTGGAGGCGCGCGCGCCAGCGGGACGCGATCATCGGGATGTCCGTCGGAATCGCGTGCATGGTCGTCATCGTCCTGGCCGGCCGCCTCGCGAAGCTGGTCCCCGCGGTCGCGCCGCTGGCGAAGATTGCGTTCCCGTGGTACGTGCTCATTGGCGTGACGATCACCGTGGGCATCGGCATGCTGTCCTCGCTGATCGGGCCGCAGCCGCCTGCGCCGAACGCGGCTGGCGCGCGGCAACGCATCGCGAACGCCGCTTAGTTTTCTCGCGGATGCAATCCCTGGTCGTGGGAATCGACGGCGGCGGGACGAAGACGCGCGCCATTCTCGCCGACGAACGCGGTGAGCAGATCGCGGAGGCCATCGGCGCGGGGAGCGCCGTGCGGCCGCACGAGATCGAGCGGAGCGCGGGGATCATCGCCGGCGTGGTGCGAGATGCGCTGGAGAATGGCGGTCAGCCCGATGCGCGGCCGCGCGTGGTCTGCGTCGGCGTCGCCGGCGTCGGGCGCGAGCCGGAACGCCAGGGACTGCTCGACTTCCTGGTCGCGCAGCAGATCGCCGATGAGGTTGTCGTCGAGACGGACTTCGCCGTCGCGCTCGAGGACGCATTCGGCGACGGACCCGGCGTGCTGCTCATCGCCGGGACGGGATCGTCCGCCTTCGGCCGCGGCCCCACGGGCGCGACGGCCCGGTGCGGCGGGTGGGGGCCGGTCTTCGGCGACGAAGGCGGAGGGTCATGGATCGGGCGGCGCGCGCTGTCGGTCGTCTCCGCAGCCGCCGATGGGCGCGAGCCCGAGACTGCGCTCACGGGCGCCGTGCTTACCGCGACCGAATGCTCCGAGACGGCCGAGCTGATTCGCTGGGCCGCCGGAGCCACGCCCGGAAAACTTGCGACACTCGCACCGGTCGTTATCAGCGTTGCCGACGCTGGGGATCTGCGCGCGAACTCTGTCGTCAGCATGGCGGTGGAGGAGCTGGCACTGCATATCCGCGCGCTGGCGCGTCAGCTCTTCAGCGATGAACGCGCGTCCGTGCCGGTCGCGCTTACGGGCGGGCTGCTGCGCCGCGGGTCATCCTTCCGCAAGCGGCTCGAGCACCGCCTCAGGGCTGCTGTGCCGGGGGCGCAGGTGTACGGCGAGGAGATCGACGCGGCGCGAGGGGCGGTGCGGCTCGCCATCAGACACCTGCAGCTGACCGCGTAATCACAGGTCGCGCGTCACGTGCGTCGTACGTGGTACGCACCACGTACGGTCTTAGCTCGGTGACTTTACCGTCGGCACTGTCAGCGGCTGGCCTGCCATGCTGTCGGCGACGGGCGTGTCCGACGGTGCGCCGAGCTCGCCCTCCCAGCGTCCCATGACCGCGGTCGCGAGGCAGTTGCCCAGCAGATTCGTGGAGGTGCGCGCCATGTCCATGAGCGCATCGACGCCGAGGATCAGGGCCACGCCGGACAGCGGCAGCTGGAACTGCGAGAGCGTCCCCGCGAGGATCACCAGCGACGCGCGAGGGACGGCCGCCACGCCTTTGCTCGTGAGCATCAGCGTCAGCATCATCAGGATCTGCGTCGAGAGCGGCATGTCGACGCCCGCCGCTTGCGCCACGAACACCGACGCGAGCGCGAGATACAGCGTGCTCCCGTCGAGGTTGAAGGAGTAGCCGGTCGGCAGCACGAAGGCGACGATGCGCTTGGGGACGCCGAACTGCTCCATGCGCTCCATCGCGAGTGGCAGCGCCGCCTCGCTCGACGCCGTGCTGAACGCGATCAGGAACGGCTCCTTCACCTTCCGAACGAAGCCGGAGATCGGGATGCGCGCGATGACCATGACCGGCACCAGCACGGCGAGAATGAACACGATCAGGGCGCCGTAGAGTGTCCCGACGAGCAAGCCGAGGTTCCTGAGCACGCCCAATCCGCTCTGTGCGACCGTCACCGCGATGGCGGCGCCGATGCCGATCGGCGCGTACGCCATGACGATGCCGACGAACTTGAACATCACCTCGGAGAGGCTCTCGCACGCGCTGATCATGAACTTCTTCCCCGCCCCCTGCACCCTGGACAGCGCGACGGCGAAGATGATCGAGAAGAACACGATCTGCAGCACTTCGTTGTTCGTCGCCGCCTCGAAGAAGCTCTGCGGCACCGTGTGCTCGAGAACGCCGCTGAGCGTCGTCTTGCGCGCCGCGAACTGCGCTGCGTCGCCCTCCGACGCGGGGAGCGCGACGCCGACGCCGGGCTTTACCAGGTTCACCGCAGCGAGCCCGACGATCAGGGCCAGCGTCGTCACGACCTCGAAGTAGATGATCGAGCGCAGGGCCAGCCGTCCGACCTTCTTCATGTCGTCGCCGTGTCCCGCGATCCCCACCACCAGCGTCGCGAAGAGCAGCGGCACGATCAGCGACTTGATCATGCGCAGGAAGATCGTGGAGAGGATCTTCAGATCCGTCGCAGCCCAGCCGTTCTGCGCGCGCGCCGCTTCGGGCCATATCCAGCCGACGATGATCCCGAGCACCATCGAGATCACGATCCACTGCGTCAGCGAAATTCGACGGCGGGCGCTCAGCATCGGAAACGTCGGCTCAGGGTTGAATCGGCGGCGGCGGGAGCGGGATGTGCGCGGGTCGACCGCGAAGCTTCGATTGGCGATAGCCGTACGCGAAGTACAGCAGGAGCCCCACCACCATCCAGACCGCGAAGCGCTCCCACGCGCGCACCGGCAGACCAATCATCGTATAGACGCACGCCAGAGCGCCAGCGATGGTCACGAACCAGATGCCGGGCACCCTGAATGGCCGCGGGCGGTCGGGGTCGCTGTAGCGCAGCACCAGGACGCCGATGCAGACGATCGCGAACGCCGACAGCGTACCGATGTTGGTGAGGTCGTAGATCTCGTTCTCGTCGAGCACGAGACTGCCGAGACCGACCACGAGACCCGTCACGACCGTCGTGATGTGCGGCGTGCGATACTTCGGATGGATCTTCGCGGCCCATCGCGGAAGCAGACCGTCCCGCGCCATCGCGAAGAAGATGCGCGGCTGCCCGTACTGGAACACCAGGAGCACCGCCGTGAGCGACACGACGGCGCCAGCCGCCACGATCCAGCTCACCGTCGACAGTCCCGCGACCTCCAGCGCCTTGGCCAATGGATCGGACGCCTTGAGCTGCTGGTACGGCACGATGCCGGTGGCCACCGCACCCACGATGACGTAGATGATCGTGCACACCGCGAGACCGAGCAGAATGCCACGCGGCATGTTCCGCTGCGGATCCTTCGTCTCTTCGGCGGCAGTACTGATCGCGTCGAAGCCGATGTACGCGAAGAACACGATCGCCGCGCCCTGGTGGATGCCGCGCCAACCATTCGGCGCGAACGGGCGATAGTTCGCGGTGTCGATGTGCATGGCGCCGACCACCACGAACAGGCCGAGCACGAGCAGCTTCACCACGACCATGATGTTGTTGGCGCGCGCGCTCTCGCGGACTCCGATGTACAGGAGCCAGGTTATCAGCATCACGATCAGAAACGCGGGAACGTTCAGCAGGATCGGCACGCCTGCAACGCGCGGAGCGGTCTGCAGCAGCCCATGCACGGCCGCGTCGTTGCTGAGGAGCGCGGTGCGGTAGCCGTGCGTCAGCCAGTCGGGCAGGTGCACGCCGAAGCCCGAGATCAACGAGTTGAAGTACCCGCTCCACGCGATGGCGACGGCGATGTTCCCGACGGCATACTCGAGAATCAGGTCCCACCCGATGATCCAGGCGACGACCTCGCCGAGCGTGGCATAGGAGTACGCGTACGCGCTTCCCGCCTGCGGGATCATCGCGGACAGCTCGGCGTAGCACAGCGCCGCGAGCGCGCAGACGACGCCGAGGAGAATGAACGAGACGACGAGCGCGGGCCCCGCGCCGTAGCGAATGATCTCGGTGCCCTGGACCTCCCCGGCGGCCGCGGTCCCGATCGACGAGAAGATGCCCGCGCCGATGACCGCGCCGATGGACAGCATCACGAGGTCGCCGACCCCGAGCTCGCGTTTCAGGCCGGACGGATTGTCGACGTCCGCCACGAGCTCGGCGATCGGCTTCCTCGCGAACAGCGACGTCACGCGACGCCGGTCTTTACGCCCGCCTCGATGCGCATCGCGTAGAACGAGCGCCACACGAAGAGCATGGACAACGCCAGGAACAGTCCCGCGAGGAAGTGGCTCAGCCCCGCTCCATTCTGGGCGGTGAGGGAGACCGCCAGCTCGACGGCGAGCAGCCCGAAGAGCGTCGTGAACTTGATGATCGGGTTCATCGCCACGGATGAGGTGTCCTTGAAGGGATCACCCACCGTGTCACCGACCACAGTCGCCGCGTGGAGCTCCGTGCCTTTCTGCTTCAGCTCCACCTCGACGATCTTCTTCGCGTTGTCCCACGCACCGCCGGCGTTGGCCATGAACACGGCCTGGAAGAGACCGAAGAGCGCGATCGACACGAGATAACCGATGAAGAAGAAGGGCTCGACGAAGGCGAAGGCGAGCGTCGCGAAGAACACCGTGAGGAAGATGTTGAACATCCCCTTCTGCGCGTATTGCGTGCAGATCTCGACGACTTTCTTCGAGTCGGTCACGGAGGCCTTGGTCGTGCTCTGGAGATTGATGTTGGCCTTGATGAACTCCACGGCCCGGTACGCGCCCGTGGTCACGGCCTGCGTGGACGCGCCCGTAAACCAGTAGATCACCGCGCCGCCCGTGATCAACCCGAGCAGGAAGGGCGGATGCAGCAGTGAGAGATTCGTTACCAGCTCCGGCTTGAGACCCTCGGTCAGCGCGACGATGATCGCGAAGATCATGGTCGTGGCGCCGACGACGGCCGTGCCGATGAGCACCGGCTTCGCCGTCGCCTTGAAGGTATTCCCTGCGCCGTCGTTCTCCTCGAGCAGATGCTTCGCGCGCTCGAAGTCAACGGCGAATCCGTGCTGCCGCTGGATCTCGTCGCGCACACCCGGGATCTGCTCGATGGTGGACAGCTCGTACACCGACTGCGCGTTGTCCGTCACCGGGCCGTAGGAGTCCACGGCGATCGTCACCGGTCCCATGCCGAGGAAGCCGAACGCCACGAGACCGAAGGCGAAGACTGCTGGTGCCATCGGAATCACCGTCGCGAGCCCCGCGTTGCTGACGAGGTAGGCGATGGCCATGAGCGCCATCATCGTCATGCCCAACCAATAGGCGCTGAAGTTGCCGGCGACGAATCCGGACAGGATGTTGAGCGACGAGCCGCCTTCGCGAGACGACGTCACCACCTCGCGCACGTGCCTGGAGTTCACCGACGTGAAGACTTTCACGAACTCGGGGATGATCGCGCCCGCGAGCGTGCCGCAGGTGATGATCGTCGAGAGCTTCCACCAGAGCGAGCCGTCGCCCAGGTTGCCGATGAGGTACTTCGAGACGAGATAGGTGAGCGCGACGGACACGAACGACGTCACCCACACCAGCTGCGTGAGCGGGTGCTCGTAGTTCATCTCGTTCGCGTTCCCGTAACGCGCCTTCACGATCGCTTCGTTCAGCAGGTACGAACCGCCGCTCGCGATCACCATCACCACGCGCATGACGAAGATCCAGACGAGCAGCTGCACCTGGACGATCGGGTCCTTCACCGCGAGCAGGATGAAGGAGATGAGCGCAACGCCCGTCACACCGTACGTCTCGAAGCCGTCAGCGCTCGGACCTACCGAATCGCCGGCGTTGTCGCCCGTACAATCGGCGATGACACCCGGATTGCGTGCGTCATCTTCCTTGATCTTGAACACGATCTTCATCAGGTCCGCGCCGATGTCGGCGATCTTCGTGAAGATGCCGCCCGCCACGCGCAGCGCGGCGGCGCCGAGCGATTCACCGATCGCGAAGCCGATGAAGCACGGACCGGCGTAGTCGCGCGGGACGAAGAGCAGGATCACCAGCATCAGGAACAGCTCGACGGAGATGAGCAGCATGCCAATGCTCATGCCCGCCTGCAACGGAATCGCATAGCAGGGATACGGTTTCCCCTTGAGGCTCGCGAACGCCGTGCGCGAGTTCGCGAAGGTGTTCACGCGGATGCCGAACCACGCGACGCCGTAGCTGCCCGCGATCCCGATGAGGCTGAAGAGCAGGATGATGGCGACCTTCATCGGCGGGAAGCCGTGCGTCACCGCGCCCGTCGCGGGATCGACCGTCGTCGCCAACTTGCCGAAGTACACCGCCGCGATCACGCCGATGAAGACCCACAGCAACAGGATGAACTTGCCCTGCGTCTGCAGGTACGTCTTGCAGGTTTCGTAGATGAGCTCGGAGATCTCGAGCATCGACTGATGCACCGGCATGCGCTTGAGCCGCGCGTAGATCATCAGGCCGAAGAGGAGGCCGAGGCCGCAAACGATCAGGCCGAACGCGAGCAGCTTGCCGCCGCCCATCCCGAGGAATTGAACGCTATTGAGATCCGGAATTACAAGATTTGCTTCGCCGCCAGCGTGTTGCTGCTGCATCGATTGATGTCTCCTGGAGTGTCAAACGGCCCGCGGCTGCACCGGAGGCGGTGGGGGTCGATTCCCTTCCGCCTTGCGCCACAGGTAATAGACCGGGATCCCGATGATGACCAACGCCAGCCCGAAGAGGGCGTCCTGCCGTGACGTTTTCTCCATCAGGATGAGAATCATCACGCCCCCGGCGAGCGCGATGTACAACGCGGGCAGCACGGGATAGCCGTACGCCTTGTACGGGCGTTCGATGTCCGGTCGCTTCGCGCGCAGGATGAACAAGCCGACCGTCGTGAGAACGTAGAAAACCAGCGCCGCGAAGATCACGTAATTCAGCAGCTGGTTGTACGTGCCCGTGAGGCACAGCAACGCGGTCCAGAGCGTCTGCAGGATGAGCCCGGCCGCCGGGACGCGACGCTCGTTCAGCGTTCCGACTCTGCGGAAGAACAGCCCATCCCGCGCCATCGCGTAGTACACGCGGGCGCCGGCGAGAATGAGACCGTTGTTGCAGCCGAACGTGGAGACGAGGATCGCGGCCGCCATGATGCTGGCCCCGGCCGGTCCGAAGATCACCTGCATCGCCGCGGACGCGAGCCGGTCCTGATCGGCGTGATCGATGCCACGGGCAAGGGCGGTCGCGCCGTTGGGATCGCCGTGGATCGGGAGCACGCTGAGGTACGCGACGTTCGCGGAGATGTACAGCAGCGTGACGATCCCGGTACCCAACGCGAGCGCCAGCGGGAGGTTGCGGCGCGGGTCCTTCACCTCCGCCGCGGCGAACGTCACGTTGTTCCACGCGTCACTCGAGAAAAGCGAGCCCACGAACGCCGCGCCAAAGGCGACGATGAACGCCCCGGTCACGGGCACATTGCCCATGAAGTTGCCGTTCGAGAAGTTCGCGGCGATGGCAGTCGCGTTGCGTCCGATGAGGAGCCCGAGCAGAACGAGCAGCAGGAGCGCGCCGGTCTTCACCACGGTGAGCGTCGTCTGCACGAGCTTTCCTTCCCGAACCCCGCGCAGATTGATCCACGTGAGGATCGCGATGCTGACAAGCGCGACGAGGCGCTGCGCGTTCAGGCCAAGCTGGATGGCGTTCGCGGGATCGCTGCAGCCGAGCATGCCAATGCAGACGTCGGCGTGCGGAAACCACGAGAAGCGCTCGGGGCTGAGCGACGCCCAGAGAACGCCGAGATACCGCCCGAACGCCACGGCCACGGCGGCGATCGTGCCGGTCTGGATGACGATGAACAGGGTCCAGCCATACAGGAAGCCCATGAGTGGGCCCATGGACTCGCGCAGGAAGACGTATTGCCCGCCGGCGCGCGGGAACATCGCCGCGAGCTCGCCATAGGCGAGCGCGCCAAGCACCGTGATGACCCCCGTGAGAATCCACGCCAGCAGCAGCCAGAACGGCGACCCCACCGTGCGCGACATCCCCGAGGAGACGATGAAGATTCCGGATCCGATCATCGAACCGGCGACGAGCATCGTCGCGTCGGTCAACGTCATTGCTTTGACGAACTCGGACTGCGGCTGCGACGGGGCTGCGTCCGTCGGGGCGGTCACGCTCGTCATGGGCTCCGGGTTTGGACCGAGGGCTGGTTCAGGACACACGAACGCCGGCTGTCCTGGGCCGGCGTGGGGCGACGGAAACTTAGACCCGGAATAGGGTTAAGGGAACGGGGAACTCCTCGGCGTAGAAGCTGTCTGCGTTCCCCTTCCGCACTTCTCTAAGGAAGGATTATCGCGATCTGCGCCTTCATGCGTATCGGCGTACCATCGGGCTTGGTACCCGGACGGAAGCGGAAGGCGCGCAGCGTCTCCGACAGGCGGCGATTGTATCCGCGGTCGCGCGTTTCGGTGAACGTCATGGACAGGACCTTTCCCTTGTCGTCGACGTCGAACTCCGCGACGAGGCGAAAACCTCGCGCCGACTCCGGAACGGGAAACGGCGGAATGAACATCTCGATCGGCTCGGGCGGGTAGTTGGGCTGATCTCCGCCCCCGGTGCCCGGACCGACTGCAGATCCTCGCCCGGTGCCGATCCCGCTCCCGACGCCACCCCCACTGCCAGGGCCGCTGCCCCCCGCCGGATCGGAGCCAGTACCACCACCACTGCCGGCGGTAATGGCGGGAATCGGCAGCTTGAACTCGGGCTGCGCGGTGACCTGTGGCTCCGGTAACGGCGACGTCGGCGGCGTCACCGGGGGAATCGGCTTCGGCTGAATGACGGGCGCCGGAGGAGGCGCGACGCGCACAAACGTGAGCGCCTCCGGCGGCGCACCAGTGCCGCGATTGCCGCCGCCACCGCCGCCGGCGGGACCGGGCCCGCCGGCGCCCTGGCCGAATTCAGTAATCTGTCGCGGGGAGACGAAGGGAAAGATCAGGAGCAGCAGGACGCCCAGATGCAGCAGCGCGGAGACAACGCTCCCGACGCGCCAATTCTCCCTGCTCTTCGGCAGCCCGACCGGCGCGCGGTACTGCGGCCGGGGCCGACGCGGCCGTTGCATGGCTCGACTGGTCGGCCCGCCGTTCGGAACCATCCGTGTCACCGGTTTGCTGCTGAATCCGAATTCCGCGAGGTGCGTCGCCACGAAAGTAATACGACGGACGACCCCGAAAGGTTCGGGGGGTCGTCCGTCGTTCACTGTCAAAGTGAGGCCGCGGCGCGGCCGAAGAATCTACTTAACGCCGAGTAGATCCATCCGCTTCTCTACGCTCAGCGTCAGGATGACCATCGTCACTTCGCCGCGGGCGCGTTCGCCTGCGCGATGTCCTTCGGCGGGACGCCGATGACCTTGACGCCTGCGCCGCGGGCGACGTCCATCGCCTCGATGACGTCCTGAAAACTCACCTCGGGCGCGCCCTTCACGAAGATGATCTTCTCGGGGCGCGGGTCGTAGATCTCCTTCAGCCGCGGCGCCAGCCGAGCCCGGTCCACTTTCTCGGTGTTGATCGAGAACATGTGCCCGGGCAGCACCTCCAGCACGATCTGATTCGATTGCTGGTTCTGCGGAACCTGCTGCGGATTCGGATCGGGAAGCTGCACGTCGACGGCCTTCCGCATCGATGGCAGCGCCGCCATGAAGATGATGAGCAGCACCAGGAGCACATCGATCATGGGCGTCACGTTGATCTCGTTCTCCAGGCCCTTGTTGCCACCACCAGCTGCCATTGCCATTACGGGGTCCCTCCCGTCTTGGTCTGGGCGGCTCTGCTATCACCCGCCACAGTGGACACCGTGCCGGACTTCTGCTCCGTGATCATCGCGACCATGCGCACGCCGTTCTTCGAGGCGATGTCCATCGCGTCGAGGACCTTCGAGTACTTGATCGTCTTGTCCGCCTTGAGGTAGAGGATGTAGTCGTCGCGTCGCTTGTCGACGAAGATCCCCTTCAACAGCCTCGGCAGGTCGTCGTTCTTGATCGGACGCTTGTTCAGGTAGTACTGCCCTTCCCGGTCGATGCCGAGCACCTGATCCAGCTGCTCGTCCTCCGGGTGATCCTTCAAGTTGATGCCCTCGGGCGGCGTGGCGTTGAATCCCGCCATCAGCGCAGGGGCGACAACCATGAAGATGATCAGCAGCACCAGCATGACGTCGATCATCGGCGTCACGTTGGGGGTAGACTGAACGCTACCCCCGCCGCCAGCTGACATCGCCATGAGTGATTCTCCTGTGCGCCGTTACTGGGCGATCGGGCCGGAGCCGCTCGCGGCGTTGAACTCGCGTGTGAAACGCGACCGGCCGAACTCGCCGCTCACGCCCTTGATGAGGTAGTCGATCATTTCCTTCGACACGTACGTCATCTCGGCCGCGAGGTTGTCGATCTTGACCGTGAAATAGTTGTACGCCCATACCGCCGGGATCGCGACGAGGAGCCCGAAGGCGGTCGTGATCAGCGCTTCGGCGATACCCGCGCCGATTGCGGCGAGACCGCCGGAGCCGGACGCGGCCATGCCCGTGAACGCGTTCACGATGCCCATCGTCGTACCGAGAAGACCGACGAACGGCGCCGTCGAGCCGACGGTCGCGAGCACGGCGAGGCCGCGCTTCAGGTTCGTGAGCTCGAGGAGCATGTTGCGCTCGATCGCGCGCTCCGCGGAGTTGATGTCGGCGACCGTCACCGAGCCATCCTGGATGAGCGGCTTCACTTCCTGGAGCGCGCCGCCGAGCACGAGGGCCACGTGCGACCGCTTGTAGCTCTCCGCGAGGCGGATCGCCTCGGTGAGGTTGTCCTCCTCGAGGAACTGGGAGAACTCAGGCGCGAACTTGATCGTTTCCTTCTGCGCCTTCCGCATGCTCCACCACTTCTGGACCATGATGGTCATCGAGTAGATGGACATGATCGCAAGGGCGATGACGATGCCCTTGGCGAAGGGGCCCATCGTCTTGAAGAGATCCAGCAGTGACATTTCCATGGTTCGACGGCTCCTGAAAGGCTGGGTTATCGAGTGAGCGTGAAGTTGAACGGCTGCTGCACGAGCTGCTTCACCTTCCGGCCGCCGATCTCGGCGGGATAGAAGCGCATCTGCGCGAGCGCCTGCCGGACCGAGTTCGTGAAGAGATCGTGGCTGGACTTGAGGACCTTGAACTGGCTCATGTCCGCGCGACCGGTCGTATCGACGACGAACTGCACGAGCACTTCGCCCTCGACGTTGGCGGAGCGGAGCATGTCGGGATACCGGGGAGCGGCATTGCCGGGCGCCGGAGCGACCTGCTTTTCCACCTGGAATTCGAAGTACGTCTGATCCTGCGGCGTGCCGCCGACGACGCCCTTCGCGGTACCACCCGCGACGCCTTTACCGCTGAAGTCGGCCTCGTCCGTCACTTTCTTGGACAGGTCGATGTCCGGCAGCACCTCGGGGATCTTGATCGGCGCGGTGAGCACCTGGAATCCCTTTGGCGGCGGCGGAGCGGCGATGACTTCGGGCGGCGGCGGTGGCTTCTCCTCGGGTGGCGGTGGTTCGTCCTTCTTGATTTCGACGAACTCGACCTTTTCCGCTTTCGGCTTCTCGATCGCTTCCTTGGCCTGGAGCGTCCCGTAGACAGCCGCGCCGATCAGAACCGTGTGGATGAACAAGCTGAGCAGAAATTGCTTGGTCGTCTGCGGTTTCTTCGGCTTCGTCTCGATGAGATTTTCGAACATGCTTCTGCGCTACCTCGCGGTAGGGGCTTGTCGCCAGCGTACTTGCGCCGGCGACAAGAACATATTCCCGCAAGGTTTCGCCGGAATGGGCCTGAGATTAAGAAACGATGAAAACTTTGGCCCCTGAGTCCGCCGTCGAGACGGGCAGAAAGACCGTGAAGATGCTGCCGCGGCCGAGACGCGATTGCGCAGTCAGCGCACCGCCGTGCGCCTGAGCGATCCACTGCGCGATCGAGAGACCCAGCCCGAAGCCGCCTCCCTGCCCGCCGCTCTCTGACGCGAGCCGGCGCGAGCGCACGCGGTCGGCGCGCCAGAAGCGATCGAAGATGTGCGGCAGGTCGGCGGCGGCGATACCCACCCCCGTGTCGCGCACCGCGAAGGCGACCTCGTTGTTATTGCGCAGACTCAACGTCATCTCGACGCGACCGCCCCGTGGCGTGTACTTGATCGCGTTCGTGATGAGGTTGAGAAAGAGCTGACGCAGCCGTGTCGCATCGCCGAGCACGACGGCATCCTCCACGAGGGGCAGCGACACGGCGACGCCGGCGTCCTCGCCGAGGATGAGCGCGGTCTCGAACACGTCGCGCACGATCGGATCGAGGTGCAGCGCCTCCCGATGGAGGTCGAAGCGGCCTTCGTCCGCGCGTGCGAGCGTGAGCAGGCTGTCGACGAGGTCCGACATGCGCGCGATCTCCTGCATCGCCTCCTCGAGCGCCTGCATGCGCTCGTGCGAGGACGCCGAGGGGTGCATCGCGCGCTCGACGTCGGCGCGGACCACGGTGAGCGGGGTCTTCAGCTCGTGGCTCGCGTCCGCGGTGAAGCGGCGGAGCGCGCCGAAGGACGTCTGCAGACGCCCGATCATCCGGTTGAGCGTGTCCGCGAGTCGTGACAGCTCTTCGTCCGCTTCGTCCGCCGGGACGCGGCGGTGCAGACTGCGCCCGTCGGTGATCGCCTCGACCTCGGATATCAGCTGGTCGATAGGCTTGAAGGTGTGCCCGGCGAGCACGTACGCGACGCCGAGCGACAGCAGCAGCATGAGGGGCGCGAGCAGCAGCATCGTCCCGAGCAGCAGCTGGGGCGCGACCTCGGCGTCGATCATCGGAAGGCCGGCGATGACGCGGGAGACGTTCGGCTTGAGCGACGTGTCGCTCCGCGCCGCGAGCAGGATGCGGCCGCCGAGCACCGTATCGCGCGGCAGCGGAACGACGGCCGCCGGTCCGCCCGGCACCAGATCGAGGGCAACCCTGTTCAACTCGTTCTGATCGTCCGCGGGCAGCTGACGGACCGCGAACGACGAGTAGAGGAGGCGGCTGTCCTTGTCGAGCACGAGGAAGTAGCCGGGACGCGGCTCCAGGGTATTGCGCAGCTCGAACTGCGGCGTCACGGTGACGACCCAGCGGCAGGCGTTCTTCTCCTCGCACATCCGCGGATCACGTGGCGGCTGCAACGTGGCGTTGAGGATGAGGATGCTGTCGCGCGTCGTGAGACGTTTCCCCGAGCGCTCCTCGGCGACCATGGTCTGGAGAACCTGGTTGGCGACGCGCGCGGCGTGGGTGCGGAGATCCTGGTAGGCGGACGCTCGGCGCGCGAAATACACCACGACGCAGAAGACGGCGATCGTGGCGAGCAGCAGTCCGCCATACGCGGCTGCAAGGCGCGCACGCGTCGACCACATGTCAGTCGCGGATGCTGTAACCGACGCCGCGGATCGTGTGGATCAGCTTTCGATCGTGCCGGGCGTCGATCTTCTTGCGGAGATGATTGATCACCACGTCCACGATGTTCGTGCCGGGATCGAAGTGGTAGCCCCACGCGTACTCGGTGATCAGCGTGCGACTCATGACGCGGCCGGCGTGTCGCATGAGGTACTCGAGTACCGTGAATTCCTTCGGCGTCAGCTCGATCAGCTCACCGCCCCGGCGCACCTCGCGCGTGTCGCGGTCGATCACGAGGTCGCGGATTCTGAGCTGCGGCGACGCGATCGCGCGCGGCCGCCGCGCCAGCGCTTCGACGCGCGCGAGCAGCTCCTCGAAGGCGAAGGGCTTGGTGACGTAGTCGTCCGCACCTGCGCGGAGCGTCGTGACCTTGGCGTCGACGGCGTCCTGCGCCGTGAGCACGAGGACGGGACGCTCGAACCCCTTCGCCCGCAGCGTGTGCAGCACTTCGAGTCCCGACTTCCCGGGCAGCCGCATGTCGAGAATGACGAGGTCGTACGCCTCCGAGCTCGCGCGCCGCTCGCCGTCCTCGCCGTCAGGCACGAGGTCGACGGCCCATCGGTGCTCTTCCAAGCCTCTTTTGACGTACTGACCGACTGTCGGGTCGTCCTCAATTACCAGAATTCGCATACGGGCGCAGGTAATACGGATAGTACTGGCATCCTGATACTCAAGGCGTCAGGGATAGGCGTCAGGCGACAGGAAACTGCGGCGCGCACTTCCTGACGCCTATCCCTGTCGCCTATCGCCTGGAGTGGTTGTATCCGCAGAGATCGCTATTACCTGCGCCCGGGCGCAGGTAATACGGATAGTACTGGCATCCTGATACTCCAGGCGTCGATTGGTTGTATCCGCAGAGATCGCCATTACCTGCGGCCGGGCGCAGATAATACGGCTGATACTGGCGTACAGACACTCGAGGCGTGAGGGATAGGCGTCAGGCGACAGGAAACTGCGGCGCGCACTTCCTGACGCCTATCCGGACGCCTATCGCCTGGAGTGGTCGTATCCGCAGAGATCGCCATTACCTGGGGAGTACTAAAAGGGCGACCGAATGGATGGTCGCCGATAGCACCGTAGGGGGGATGGAGCGTAAGGGGCTCGAACCCTTGACCCCCGCCTTGCAAAGGCGGTGCTCTCCCAGCTGAGCTAACGCCCCGATACTTGCTACGTTGGGAGAATATAGTGGCGGGCGTGTACCCGAGGAACGAAGGATCATGGAAACGACGATCGAAACGAAGAAGGTCACCCTGCGGTGTCAGTTCTGCGACACGTGGAATCGCATCGACGCCGCACGCGCGGGTGACAAGCCGAAGTGTGGCAAGTGCGGCAAGCCCATGCTGCTGGATCGCCCGGTCAAGCTGACCGACGAAACGTTCACGCGCACGCTCCAAGAATCCGAGGTGCCGGTGCTGGTGGACTTCTACGCCGACTGGTGCGGTCCCTGTAAGATGATGGCGCCCTTCGTAGACGAGCTGGCAGCGCAATATCAGGGCAAGGCGCTGATCGCGAAGCTCGACACGGATCACGCGCAGCGCGCGGCGCAGCCCTTCGGCATCCGCGGCATCCCGACCACGATCGTCTTCAAGGGTGGCAAGGAAGTCGGCCGGCGCGTCGGAGCGGTACCGAAGGCGGGGTTGGAGGAGTTGTTGAAGCCACACCTGTAGGCGGGAGGCGAGAGGCGGGGGGCGGGAACGATCTTCTTGGCGTCGCTCCCGCCCCCCGGCTCCAGCCTCCCGCCTATTCGTGCGCCGGCAGCGGCTCCATCGTCTCCGGATCCACAGGCACCTGCACCTCGTCGCGATACGGGGACGTCAGCAGCGTGGTGCGCACGCGCGGGAACGCGTCCATGAAGCTGAAATAGGACCAGCCCCAGGCGCCCATGTACAGAAGAAGGACCCCCACTTCCCACAGGCCAAAGGGCGCGCGCGCAACTTCACCGAACGTCGAGGGATAAACCTCGATGTAGCGCATCAGCCACATCCCGGTGAGACTGCTCAGCGCGAAGAACGCGAGCGTCGGCAGAAACACCTTCGCGCTCCGCGAGAGCAGACCAAAGAACGGAAGCGCGAAGACGAGCGTCACCGACGTGACGGTGATCCACTTCCATGGCGCGATCAGGCGCAGCCGCATGAAGAAGGTCTCTTCACCCATGTTGCCGTACCAGATCACCAGGTACTGGCCGAACGTCAGATAGCCCCAGAACGCCGTGAAGGCGAACATCAATTTGCCGAGGTCGTGGAAGTGGACCTCTTTCACGAGGTCGTACGCCTCGAGGCGGCGGCGCCACCACATCACGAGCAGCGCGAACAGGCAGAGGGAGTTGAGCCATCCGCCCATGAAGAACCACCAGCCGTACAGCGTGCTCTGAAAGTGGAGCGAGAGACCCATGGAAAGATCCCACGCGAGCACCGACCAGCCGAAGGCGAACGCCATCACGACGAATACCGCAAGCTTGCCCTGCAACGAGTGCGTCGAGTGAATCTCGCGCCGTTCGTCGCGGAAACCCGCGCGCATCCGGGCGCGCAGCCCGTCCGCCCATGAAGCCCCCTGCCACTCCGGGTTCATCCCGACGTCCAGACGCAGGGACGTGTAGATGTACCACAGACTCAACGCGGTGATGATCGCGAAGACGACGATCACACGCACGGAGAAAAAGACCGGATCGAAGTACAGCGCCTTCTCCGGCACCGGATACGCTTCGTGCGTCCACGGGAAGATGTGGCCCTTTCCCACGAACACGCTGAGCAGCAGAAACACGAAGGCGATCGGCAGAAAAGCGACGTAGCCCTCCATGAACCGGATGATCTCGCGCGACCAGCGCGCTGTCGTGATGCGCTGCACGGCGACGAAGGTGCATCCGGCGGACGTCAACACCGTGAAGAACAGCCAGTTCGCGTGAAATGCGCGCCACGTGCGGTCGGGGTCGACGAAAAGGCCGATGATGAACACGACCGCGCCAAGTCCTGCGAGCATCAACGACGTCGTACGCGGCTGCCCACCTGTCGGTCGACTGGCGATCGCGATGGCTTCCTGGCGCGTCAGGGTAGGTGCGGGGTGCAGGCTCATGGCGTTGGCGGCGGGGCGACGGGCGATGCGGGAGGCGCGGGGACGGCGGGAGCCGCGGTTACCGCAATCGGTCGGAAGTGCGGCGCGGGCCGCGTGGGCGCGGTCATCGTCGGACCGGGCACGTGCTCACCCGTCTGTCCGGGGCGGCCCGTCGGTACCGACGGCACCGAGTCGCCACGCTGCAGCGCGCGCAGGTAGTTGATCAGATCCCAGCGATCCGCCTCCTCGATACGGTTGTACGGCGGCATCAGACCCCGGCCGTTGCGGATCATGCCGAAGACATAGCCGTCGCTGTACTGCGTGGCGGCCTTGCTTCCGGCGCCGATGACCATCTTCGGGAATCCGAACTCCGTCACGGGTCCGTCGCCCATGCCGCGAGCGCCGTGACACACCGCGCAGTTGATCTGGTACTGCATCTGTCCGTTCTTGAGCGAGCGCGCGTCCGAGGCGATCGGATTGGCGATCCCCGACATGGAGTCGATCACCGTGGGCAGCTCGCCGCGCCCGTACGCAAAGCCCGGCGCCGCCGTCCCCCAGATCGGCACGGACATCTGAGGATTGCCGCGGAACGCAATCGTGTCCGCCACGCTGTCCCACGGATCGATCTTCGGCTGCTTCTTGAAATCCGTGAACCACGAACATGCCGCGAGCGCGAAGCCGACCACGCCAAGCGTGCCCTGACGCATGACACGCACGACGCATGACGCACGCTGACGAACGACGTACGACGCACGCTGACGCACGACGCACGACGCACGGCTTCTAGGCTTCATGCCGTACCTCCACCGCGCCGTGCTTGCGCAGCAGGTCGCCGACTTCCCTCGCTCGCTCGGACGTCGTCATCACCCAGACGCCGAAGTGGCCACCGCTGAACCGTGGGTCATAGCCCACCGTCATCGTGAGTCGCGGGACGCGTGACAACGCGAACAGCGCGAACACGGTCGATAGCGAGCCCACGAGCACCATCACCTCGAACCCGAAGATGGTGTACGGCACCCACGACGCGATCGGCTTGTTCCCGACGACGATCGGCCAGTAGCGCGACGCCCAGATCGCGATCCAGTAGCCGAACGTCGCTCCGGCCAGACCGCCGACGAGCGTGAAGATGCGCACCCTGCTCGGCGGCGGCTCGAGCGCGTGCTCGAGCTCGTGGCGCGGCGTCGGCGTGTACACGGTGATTTCGTTGAAGCGGTTGCGGCGCAGGTCCTCGATCGCGTGCACCGCGGAGTCGAGCTCGTGGAACGCCGCGATGATTCCGGGCATCAGGCTGTCCTCGGCGCGCGGCCGCCGGTACCCTCGCCGCCGGTGACCTGTGGATCGGACCCCCCGGGATGCGGGGCCGCGCCGTGCGCATGACGCATCTTCGGCGGCACGACTTCCTTGAGCTCGGCGATCGCCATCACGGGCAGCTGCTTGATGAAGAGCAGGAACCACATGAAGAACCAGCCGAAGCTGCCCAGCAGGATCGAGTAGTCGACCCACGTCGGCGCGTACGATCCCCACTGCCACGGCTCGAATTCGTGCGACAGCGACGGCACCACGATGACGAAGCGCTCGAACCACATCCCGAGATTGATGAACAGCGACAGGATGAAGAGCCAGCTCGGGTTGCGACGCAGCCGCTGCGAGAACAGGGAGAGCGGCAGCACCATGTTGCAGATGAGCATGATCCACGCGGCCCACGCCCACTGGCCGAACACGCGGTTCCAGAAGTACTCCTGCTCGAACTTGTTGCCGCTCATCCACGCGACCTGGAACTCGGTGAGATACGCGAGTCCCACGACCATCGAGGTGAAGAGACACATCTTCGCCGCGGCGTCGAGGTCGTTGAGCGTCACGTAATGCTGCAGCCGGAAATACTTCCGGATCGGGATGATGATCGTGAACACCATGCCGAGTCCGGAGAAGATGGCGCCGGCGACGAAGTAGGGCGGGAAGATCGTCGCGTGCCAGCCGGGGACGAGCGCCATCGCGAAGTCGAAGGACACGACGGAGTGCACCGACAGCACCAGCGGCGTGCTAAACGCCGCGAGGAAGAGATACGCGCGCGTGAAGTGCCGCCACTCCCGGTCGCTGTTGCGCCATCCGAGAGACAGCGCCGCGTAGATCGCCTTGCGCACGGGATTCGTCTCACGGTCACGCAGGGTTGCGATGTCCGGGATCAAGCCGATGTAGAGGAAGGTGCTCGAGACCGTCAGATACGTCAGGATTGCGAACACGTCCCACACGAGCGGGCTCTTGAACTGCGGCCAGATGAGCCGCCAGTTCGGATATGGAATGAGCCAGAAGAACTTCCACGGCCTGCCGAGGTGCAGAATCGGGAAGAGGCCGGCTGTCATGACGGCAAACACGGTCATGGCTTCCGCGCAGCGATAAATGCTGGTTCTGAAGCCCGCGCGGAACAGGTACAGGATCGCGGAGATCAGCGTGCCCGCATGTCCGATACCCACCCAGAACACGAAGGTGATGATGTACACCCCCCACATCACCGGCGGGTGGTACCCGGCGACGCCGAGGCCGCTGTAGATCTGGTACATCCACGCGGAGATGCCGATCAACAGGCAGAGCACCGCGGTGCCGAGCAGCGCGAACCAGCCAAGCGTCGGCCGCAGCGTGCCGATGATCTCGCGATCGACCTGCTCGTAATCCGCGACTGCCGGCAGACGCACAGTCGCCGACGGAATGTTCGGGCGCTGTCCGGATTGCGGGTATTGCGGGGCGGCGGTGGCCATCAGCGCGTCTCCCCCGCCGCGGCAGGCGCCGTTGCCGGCGACGTGCCACCTGGATGGTTCACCTTCTTCAGGTACACGACCGCGGTGAACGTATTCAGCTCCTCGAACACGTGATACGCGCGCTCGTCCTCGATCAATTGGGTCACGGACCAAGCGGCATCAGCGGCGTCGCCAAAGGTGATCGCGCGTGACGGACAGGCGGCGGCGCAGGCTGTCGTGAACTCGTCCGCGGCCACCTGCCGCTTCTCCACGGCCGCGCGGTTCTCCGCCTCGCGAATGCGCTGCACGCAGAAAGTGCACTTTTCCATCACGCCCTTCGTGCGCACCGTGACGTCGGGGTTGAGCTGCCAGTGGAGCGGATCGGGGAAGGCGTACTGGGCGCGATTGTTCTCGCCGTAACCGAACCAGTTGAAGTAGCGAACCTTGTAGGGACAGTTGTTCGAGCAGTAGCGCGTCCCGACACAGCGGTTGTAGACCTGCACGTTCAAACCATCCGGTGCATGGTATGTCGCATACACCGGGCACACCGGCTCGCATGGCGCGTTGCCGCAGTGCTGACACAGCATCGGGACGAACCGCGCCTCGAAATCCTCCGTGAAGCGCCCGTCGTTCGCGCCCTCGAAGTAGCGCTCGAGCCGCAGCCAGTTCATCTCGCGACCGCGGGTGATGTTGAACCCCGGGACGTGCTTCGCGTACACCACGCCGTTCTGCCACGGCGCACCGACGGTCGGAATGTTGTTCTCCGCGTAGCAGGCAGTGACGCACGCCGAACAACCGGTGCAGCGTGCGAGATCGATGGTCATCGCCCAGCGGCGATTGGTCATGCCGAGCGAGCGCGCCGGTCCCTCGTACATGCCATGCTTCGTGCCGCTGTCCGCGGCCGTCGGCGCGCCGAGCTCACCCTGCGCATCCGCCGCGACGGGCGAACGCAATCCAGGAAGGAATTGATGCGGCGCATCGCCGGGTGGCCTCGCGTGCCCTTCTCCCTCGTGGGCGCCGCCGCCGCGACGACCGATCTCATTGACGTCGATCGCCTGCGCGATCTCGCGGCCGTGCTGTCGCGCCGATCCTTCCGTCGAGGGAACGACGATGTGGTCGCCCGTCTTCGTGACCGAGCAGCGCGTCGCATCGACGCCTCCGCCCGCCGCGTTCAGGCGAAGCGGCAGCAGATCCATCGCGTTCGACCCGATGGCGCGCGCGTACCGGCCGTAGCCCCACTGAATCGCCTTGTCCTTGCCGTCGTACCATCCCGATTGCGTGGTCGACGCATGTCCCTGCCCCATCGGCACCGCGATCGTATCGGGACGGACGCCAAGGTACGGAATCGCGGGAACGCGGACGCTGCCGGCCGCGGTCTTCACCTCGATGATGTCGCCGCGATCGATGCCGAACCGCGTCGCGGTCTCTGGGTGGATCTCCGCCCACGAGCTCCACACGACCTTGGTAACGGGATCAGGAAGTTCCTGGAGCCACGGCTTGTTCGCGCCGCGACCGTCGCCAACGGTCGGCGACGGATAGGCGACCAGGAAAAAGTCGCCGACTGCGGACGGAACAGCCGACGTTGAGGCGGACGGAAGAGCGGACGTGACGGCGGACGTAGAGGCGCGCGGTGCCACGGAACCAGCCACCATCCCCTTCGCGAACGCCGCGCCTGCCGCTTGCGCGCTGCCCGCGCCCGGGATGCGCCTGAAGAGCCACGCGCGGTAGTCGGCATCCGTAAAACGGCCGGCGCTGGCGGGATCCTTTTTCGCGGCCGCGATGAGAACGTCCGCCGTGGACATGGTGCCCGTGAACACGGCATCCATCGCCGGCTGCTGGAGCGTAATCGTCCCGCGCGCCGACTCCGCGTCGCCCCAGCTCTCCAGCGGATGCAGATCCGGGATGACGACATCGCAGAGCTCGGTCGTCTCGTCCGGATACATCGAGAAGCTCACCTTGAACGGCACCTTCGCGAATGCTTCGGCGAAACGCGCGCTCTTGGGCAACGCGTATGCAGGGTTCGTCCCGCGAACGAAGGCGATCGGCACCTGACCCGCGCGCATGCGCTCGACCGCCCCGAGCACCTCGCTCTGCCGCGCAACGCCGTCGAACGACACGACGGCTTCGCCGGCGCGCACGCCGTTGAGCGCAGCGGCGGCGGTCGCGAGCTCGAAACCGTTTTCGCCGCGTCCACCCGCGAGCACCAACGCCGGCTTCGTCGCGGCGAATTCCTGTTGCAGCCGCTGGAGCGTTGCCGTCGCGACCCCGCTGGCCTGCGAGGCCGCATTTGCGTCGCCCCGGCCCAGCAGAAAATTCGCGATCGCCAGCTCGCCACCGGGCTTGCTCGCGATCCACTGATCTGCGTTGAGCCCCGTGAGAGAGCGCCGCGGGCCGATATATATGAAGCGGGGCGCGCCGGCGATCTTCGCGCGTGCTTCCGCGAAATCCAGCTGGTGCGGCACCATCGCGCCCCAGCTGTCGAGGAAGTCGGCGCCAAAGGAAACGATCAGCTTCGCGCTGTTGAAGTCGAAGCGCGGCCATGCCATGCCGTACGCGCGACGGTGCGCCTCGATGGCTCCGTGATCCGCCTCGAAGTCGACGCTGAGGTGGGGACGCATCCCGTACGCCGCGAGCCAGCCGTCAATGAAGGCCGGGAAGCTTCCACCCTCGTGCTGGTTGAAAAACACGGCGTTCGCCGCGCCACTGCGCGCCTGCGTGACCTTCTGCGCCAGAAGCGCGATGGCTTCGTCCCACGTCGCCACTCGCCACGTGCCGCCGCTCTTGATCAGCGGCGCGCGGAAGCGATCGGGGTTGTAGAGACCCTGCGGCGCCGCCTGGCCGCGCGCGCAGAGCGCGCCACGGTTCAAGGGATGATCCGGATTGCCCTCGAGCTTGATGACGCGGCCGTCGCGCGTCTCCGCGATCACGCCACATGCCGCGGAGCACTCGCGGCAGAGCGTCGCGTAATAGGTCGATACGCCCGGCACCGTCTGGTCGGGCGAGATCATGTATGGAATGAGCTTGCCCGCGTCCTCCGAGCACGCAGCCGTGGCAGCCGCGGTCGTCGCGCCGAGCACTTTCAGAAACTCTCGGCGGCGCACGCCTCCCGTACCGGGCGTTGTCTGTTGCGGTACCGTCATCTCAGTAGTGACAGTTGGCGCAGTCGAAGCGCGCGCGTTTGCGTTGGTTGGCCGGTGTCACGGCCCGCGCGCTGTCTCCCTCGATGGCGTACCCGGTCGCGCGCTCCCCCTCGATCGGGTCGTAGCCATTCACGTGACACTTCACGCACCAGCCCATGTTGAGCGACGAGTACTGGTAGACGCGATTCATCGTCTGCACCGGCCCATGGCACGTCTGGCAGGTGACGCCTGCGTTCACGTGTCGGAAATGCGGGAAGCGGACGTACTCGGGCACCTTGTGGATGCGGACCCAGGGAACCGGCTTCCCACGCCCGCCCGCGTAGTACTTCATGAGCTTCTGGATCTCGGGGCGGTCGACGCGGACGACGAGGTGGCACCCCATGCACGTGGACACCGCGGGCATGCCGGGATCGGGGGACTTGTTCGCCGCGTTGTGGCAGTAGAGGCAGTTCAGGTTGAGCTTCCCGGCGGCATGCAGCGGATGCGGGAAGTTGATCGGCTGAACGGGCTGACTGTTTTGAGAGGAAGAGGCGCCGCTGTACGCGGAGAGGATGACGGCACCGATAGCAAGGGCGAACAGCCCCGGAATCGCGGTCCACTTCCGTCGCTGAGTCATGCGAGGGGTGAATGTGGTCCCACTCGAAATGCGATGCTTGTGAACAATTTCACAAGCTTCGACCATCAATTTCACCGACGCCCTGCGCGCGCGCAACTCTCCAGGCTCGCGCGCCCGTCAAGCTAATCACACTTCGGTCTGAGAGAAGTCGCCGGAAGTCACCCGGAAGCGCCACAACGCAGCCACCCAAAGTCAGTTGCAGTCGTCCGCGTTGGTCCGCCGTGTCCGTGTTCGTCCGCGCTGAGCAGTTGTCGTTGCTCTAACTCGCGAAGATCTCTTCCGGGTCGGCGAGCGGTGCGTCGCGCACATCATCAGGAAGCAGATCGAGATTCGCGCGGGGATTCTGCGTCAGCCGCAGCGGCCACTGCGTACCAAACACGAACCGGTCTGATCCGATCGAGCGAAACAATTTCGCGAGGTGATCCTCGGGCGGGCCCCACACCCACGAGAAATCCCAGAACACGCGCTGTTGCTCTTGCGGCGTGAGACCCCAGTGCACCTCTTCGATGAACTCGCGCCCGGCAGCGGTCACGATGAGCCTCACGCGATCGCCCGCGCGCGCGAGCGACCGGACGGCGGCAGCCTGGAGATCGCCGGCGACGTCGAGCGGATGGCGCTGACGCAGATCCTCGAAGCGCACGGTGAGAATCAGCGCAAGGTTCGCTTCGCCGCAGCCGAGGGCGAGCTCGGTCATGCGCGCGTCGCCGGGCCCGAGCTGCCAATGCGCCGGATAGGCGCGCACGGCCGCGGCGCCGGCGTCCCTTGCCGTCTCGAGCGCGCGCTGCCAGTCGGGCCAGTCCGGACGGATCGTCGGCACGGGGCGAAGTCGTGACGCGTGCGGCGCGAGCGCCGTGTACAGCTGCGCGTTTCCCGCCGAGGGGTCACGATAGAAGGCGGATGGGAGGTGTCCGACCCATGCGCCGCTCAACCCCTCGCGCTCGAGCACGCGGTCGAGGACCTCCGGATCGGGGTGCGGTACGAACCGGAACGGATACGGTCCGATGAGAGCGTTGACGTCAATCACGCGAGAGGCGGAAGACGCGCGCGGCGTTGCGCCATCGGATGTCCTGGATGTCTTCCGCGGACGACAAGCCCGTATTCTCCAGCGCACGCAGCTTGGCCAGACCGGTCTCCATCGTGAGATCGGTGCCGAAGAGCAAACGCTGCGAGCCGATCGCGCCAACGGCTTCATCGAGCATTCCGCGATCGACGCCGCTGCCGGAGATGTCCGCGACGATGTTCTTCACGTCGCGAATCGCCGCGTACGAGTGCTGGTAGTCCCCTCCCCCACCGATGTGCGCGAGGATGAACGTCACCGTCGGATGTCGGCGCGCGAGGCGCGCGAGGTCCGCGCCGTCGGAGATCTCCTGGCTCGGCCATTCGCGCCGCCGGTGCTGCCAGATGTGATGCAGAATGGGCAGCTGATGCTTCGCGGCGAGCGTGCAGATTGGATCGAGCAGCGGATCGTCCGCGCGGCGGCTGGCCAGCAGCTTGATGCCCACGGCTCCCCGCTTCACACAGCGCTCGATCTCCGCGAGCGCGTGATCGGTGTAGTTCGGATTCACCGTCACCAGCATCCGCACGAGATCGCCCTTCTCCCGCAGCAGTTCGAGCATGGCGTCGTTGCCGACGACCACGTCCTCAGGCGAGGGGAAATAGGTCGGCGAGCCGAAGCCGTACGTGCCGAGGATCGACGCGACGTGACAGGTGATGCCGATGCGCGCGCCCGCACGAAAGCGCGCGTCGTTTACCTCCCGCCAATCGGAGCGACCGCACTTCGCGTGGAGAAAATGCGCGTGCGCATCCACCAACACGTGCGTCGTGCGTCGTGCGTCATTTCGACTGCTGGCGGTGCCGGTCACTCGCTTTCGCGCTCGCGCAGCTCGACGAATGCCGCGCTGGCGCCGGCCTCGATCTCGCGGAGCGCATCCTCGTCGTGGGCGAGGGCCGCGAAGTTGTACGCGCCACGCTTGAACAGGACTCCGTTGCGGACCGCGGCGCGCAGAAAATCCGTCTCGCGAGCCGGGTCGTCCCAGCGCAGGAGCCACATCGGATCGATGCCATCGACGGTAACGCCCTCCAGTCCGCTCGCGGCGATTGCGGCCGCGATCGCGTCGCGCATCTCCTTGCCGATGCTCCACAGGGACGCGCACACGTCGATGCGTTGATGCCACGACAGCACGGCGGCCGCCGCGGTGAGCGCTCCGGTCTCGCTCGCGAGTGTCGAGGAAATCCAGGTCTTCTCCGCCGCATCCATGAGGTTCTTGTGTCCGCCGACGGCGGCGAGCGGATAGCCGTTGGCCATTGCCTTGCCGAACGCCGCGAGATCGGGCGTGATGTCCGCGTACTGCTGATACCCCGCGGTAGCGATACGAAATCCCGTCTTGATCTCGTCGAAGATGAGGACGGCGCCGCGTTCGTCGCACAGCGAGCGGGCGCGCTGCACCCACTCCTTCGATGGCAGCCGCTCCACCACCGGCTCGATCACGATCGCCGCCAGCCCCTCCCCCGCGCGTGCGGCCGCGGCATCGAGCGCCCGGACGTCGTCGAAGGGAATTCGGAGCGTCAGCTGTTGCGTGGTCGGCGGCACACCCGCGGCGTCGGAGGCCCAATCGTGCCAGCCGAAGTAGCCCGCGCCCACCACGACGACGTCGCGATTCGTGTAGGTGCGCGCGATACGGATCGCGGCGCTCATCGCGTCCGCGCCGGTCTTGAAGAACTGCACGCGCTCCGCGCACGGCACGACGCCGCAGAAGGCTTCGGCGACCTCGACCTCGAGCGCGGGAGACAGTCCGCTGACCGAGCCGCTCGCCAGCGCCTCGATGACGGCGCGCGTCAGCTGCGGCTCCGCATATCCGAGCGCGACACTGCCGAGTGCCATGGTGCAATCGACGAGCTCCTCGCCATCGACGGTTTCGACGCGGCAGCCGGCGGCGCGCACGAAGTGTGTCGGCATCTCCGAGAAGTCGCCGAACAAACGATCGGGACGCTTGCTCCCGGTCGACGCGCCGCCGGCAATCACGCGGCGGGCGCGCGCGGCCCAGTCGGCGACCTCGTGCTCTCCTTCGACACCCTCGGCCGCGTCTGCTCCCACGTCCTCTGCGTCGTCGGGAGGTTGTTCGGATCGCGCGGGGGGCGCCGCGTCGGCCGCAGGCTGCTTTCCGAAAATGCGCGAAAAGACCATGGCGGAAACTACAGCCGGCTTCGCCGCTCCATGTAGCGCAACACTTCGAACGCCATGGCGCGGATGAGCGACAGCTCGCGCGCGTCCGGCGCGGCCCGCACGGTGAGCGACCGCACCGTGCGCATGATGTGCTCGCGCTGCCGGGTCTTGAAGAATTCGATGGACTCGAGCGAGCGCTCGACGTCGCCGAAGTATTGCTCCAGCTGCGCTTCCGTCGCCGGTGGAGCGTCCTTGCGGGGCGGCGGAATTACCCGGGTGGCGTCGCCGGCGGCGAGGTGCAGCTCGTACAACGCGATGAGCGCCGCCTGCGCCAGATTCATCGACGCGTGCTCGGTCGTCGGGATGACGGCGGCGGCGTGCGCGCGGTCGAGGATCTCGTTCGGCAGGCCGCTGTCCTCGCGCCCGAAGACGAGCGCGACGTCCCCCTCCGTGGCGGCGGCGAGCGCTTCCCGCGCCGCAGCCTCCGGACCGATCACGCGCCATTTCGCCGCGCGTCGTCGCGCCGTGAAGGCGGCGATGTAGACGCAATCGGCGACGGCCTCGTCGAACGTGTCGAAATGCCTGATGCGCTCAATGAGGTCGCGCGTACCGTGCGCGATGCCCTCGAGCCGGTGGGGCTCGTATGCGACGGGGCGCACCAGGCGAAGATCGGCCACGCCCATGTTCTTCATCGCGCGCACCGTCGCCGCGATGTTGACCGGGTCCTGGGGCTCGTGCAGCACGATCGCGACGCGCTCGAGCGGTGATGCGCTCACGACACGAGCACCAGCGGAATGAGTCGTGTCAGGTCATGCCGGTCGCCGCGCAGATACACGAACTCGCCCTGCGCGCCGCTGAGAACCAGCTGCCCGCGGCGGCGCTCGCGTCCCGCGACGGTCTCGTTCACGATGACGTCCACGTCCACGGGATACTCGGCCGCGACGGCGCTAGTCAGAGGCAGCGTGATCCGAAGCTCGTACCCTGCCCCGCGCGCTCGCCACGTCGCGGCAGGAGCGGCGAGCGAGCCCCAGCCCGTAATGGCGCGCACACGGACTGCGTCGCCAGGAGACTCGGGCACCAGCGTCCAGGCGCCGCTGCCATCCGGCGTCCGGACATAGAGCTGCACGCCCGCGCCCATCGTGTCGGCGTGCTCGTTGTCGAGTGCATTTTGCGCATCGGCACGGCTGAATCGCGGGTCGCCGGCTTCGATGTCGGCGAGGATGAGTAGGGCGTCGTTGCCCGCCGCGATCGCGACCGTAGCGTGTGGCGCGCCAGCAGCCTTCCAGCGGTCCTCTGAACGGCGATAGTGCGCTTCACCGAGCTCGAACGTGAGGAGCGCACTTCGCTCCGACTTCGGCATCTCGGACAGCCAGCCCGCGCGCAGCGGTCCGCGTCGTAGCACCGACGGATTTCGCGCGGCCGGAAGCGGGTACTGCCGCGTGTCCGGGATCGACCGCCAGCCGGCGAGATCGATGCTGCTGCGCGCGCCGCCGGCCCAGAGCTCCACGTGCCAGCCGTCGCGGTCGCGTCGATGTACGTGCCGCTCGCCGGCGTGGCCGTGAATCGTGATCGCGTCTTCCGCGAACTCCGGTGGCTTCTCCGCCGCGTGCCACGACAACACCGTGCGAAACAGTCCCTCGTTCCCGGCGGCGCGCAGGACAAAAAAGCGTCGCGATACCGACGTTGGCTGGCCGGGCGCACATCCGGAGAACAGCGTCGCCTCGCGGTCGCACATCACGAGTCCGCGGACACCGGCGCCATTCGCATCATGAAGCAACGCCGTGATTTCACCGGCGCGCACCGTGGCCGCGGCCACGTCGCGAACGAACGAAAACCCGTCCTCGAGACCGTTGCCCCCGTCGAGGTGCGCCGGCGCGAGCTCTCGGCCATCGACCCTGGCCTCGAGATGGAGCGGAAGCTCGACGCGAACGGATTGCGGCGCCATCCAACGCACCTCGTCGATCAGGTAGTCGGGCGCGACAACGAGCGTGCGCTCGAGACGCGTGCCGGTCTGCGGATCCACCAGCTCCGCGACGATCCAGCCGAGCGCCTCGCGTTCCTCGTATGCACAGAGCGACCCGTCGCGCAGCGGCTGCGACGATCCGTTGATGAGCGGTGCGTTGTGCGCCAGCGTGCTGCGATACCAGTGCAGCGACGGATCGACGTAGGAGCCGGTGCCGAGGTCGTCGAGGACGCGGTGCGATCCACGAGAGAGCGTCAGGTTGAGCCGATCTGGGTGGCCGTGACCACCGCCGGACTGACCGAAGTCCATAGCGACATAGACGTCGTCGGCGCGGCGGAAAACCGCGAGCCCCTGCCCTTCGAGAAGTGCCGAACGCGGCGCGGGCGCGTTGACCTCGGGCAGCGACGGCACCGCGTGGAGCAACGCTCGCCAACCGAGATCGGCCCGGGTGAGCGCGACCGAGGGGCGGTTTCGCTCCACATCGGCTGTCGATCGCGCGCGGCCGGTTTCGCCCTGGGGATGGCCGGCCTCGTAGCAGCGCGCGAGGGCGCCCGCCAGCACGGGGTCGCGCGTGCGCGCGAAACCCAGCTCGGTGATCTCCGCGATGCGCCATTGGCGAAGCGACACCGCGTACTGCGAGTCCTTGCGCGACGGCATGGCGAAATCCGGCAGCGCGGTGAGAAACGGCGCAGCGAACGCGCGCTGAAATCGCCGGACCAGCTCGTCGTCCAGTGGAATGCCGCGCACCTCACACAGCGTCACGGCGTACCATAGCCCGCGCAGCGCGAACTGGTGGTAGTTCTCGCCCTCGTACCACGTGCCGTCGCCGAGGAGCGCGCGCGCGAGGTGCGCCTCCAGCCCGGCGTCACCATAGACCGTCGCGCGCAGCGACCTGTCATCCTTCAGGACGGCCGCCGCGGCAAGGAGTGCGGCGTTGTTCCACACCTGCCGGTTGGACAACCCTTCGTCATACTCGGCGATCAGCTCCCTGCTTGGCGAGACGATGCGGTCGCAGACCGCCTCCGCCGTGCGGCGATCGCCCGCCGCGCGCAGGAGGTCTGCGGCGACGCAGATCTGGAGCAGCCACATCGACTCCAGGTACGTGCTGAAAAAGAGTCTCGTCGGTCCGAGAACGTTGTCGCGATTCGGATACCGGAGGTACTGATCCGCGTAGGCATTCAGGATGTCGCGTGCGAGCGCCGCATGGCGCGCATCGCCGCGGAGGAGATGAAAGAGCGCAGCGTGCACGCCGCGCTCCGAAAGCCAGAGCTGATAGGACGTGATCCACGCGCGATGGTGCAACTCGCCACGATGGATAGTGCCACACGTGGGACAGCGGTGTTCCTGCGGCGACCACGGATCGAAGTCCAGCGTCGTCCCGTCGCGCTCACAGCGTCCACCCGCGCGCGAGAGCAGCGCCTTGGCTTCGGGGACGTACGGCGCCTTGCCGACGAGCGGCTCGAGCTCCGAGGCGAGCGAATCGTACAGTGGCTCGAGCGACGTGCGCGCGATCGCGCGCCGGGCGTCGAGCTGCGTGTCAGGCAGCAGAAGCATCAACGTCTGGCGGTGATCGTCGCTGTCGCCGCGGACGTGGTCCAGCGCGTGACGGTCGCGAGCTCACCGCGCAGGTCCATGCGGACGCCGTGCATGCGTGACGAGACGCCCTGCAGCCCGCGCGAGTGATACAGCCATGCCGCCGGCGTCGCGGCCGCCAGCGAACGCTGCACCGCGGCCCACGCGCTCTTCTCCGCGGCAACGTCGCCCGCCTCCCGCGCGCGCCGAAACAGCGCGTCCAGCTCGGGCGTGTGGAATCCGGCGTAGTCGAGCGAGCTGCCGCGCTGCGCTGACTCGAACATCGCGCGCAGGTAGGCGAGCGACAGGTCGCCCGGGATGCCGGTGATCAGCATGTCGTATGTCTTCGTGGCAGCGCGCGCGCGGGCGAGAAATGCCGCGAGCTCGAGCTGGCGAATCTCCACGCGGATACCGCGAGCGCCAAGGTCGGCCTGCACGAGCTGTTCGACGGCGTTGTCGCCGCTGCCGACGGTCAGCAACTGGACCGCGAGCGCGCTGCCCCGCGTACGCCATCCCTCGCTTCCGCGGCGCCAGCCGGCGGCATCGAAGAGCGAGTCCGCGCGCGCCGTGTCGCGCGCGACGGAGCCCTGGATCGCGAGCGGATTCTCGGGCGGAATGGGCCCGAATGCGGGCGTACCATAACCCGCGAGCGCAGCATTCACGATGCGATCGCGATCGATGGAGAGCGCAACCGCCTCGCGGACACGCGCGTCATCGAAGGGTGGACGGTGCACGTTGAACACGAGCGCCGTCGTGAAGAGCACGGGATAGTCGACGACGTCGATCATGGGATCGCGCTCCGCCAGCGCCGCCATCGTCGGCGCGATCCCGGCGAAATCGAGATCGCCGCTCGCGAGCCCGGCGAACTTCGTCGTCGGCTCGTCGACGACTGCGATGACGAGCTGCCGAACGCGTGGCGCGCCGCCCAGCTCCGGCGGAAAGTCCGCATTGCGCTCGAACACCCAACGTTGTCCTGGCACGCGGGCGACGAATCGAAAGGGGCCGTTGCCAACGGGTGCGGTGTTGAAGGCGGCGCGCCGCATCGACGCCAGGGGAACCGTATCGAGCTTGTGCGCCGGCACGATCGGCAGCTCGGCGAATATCGCGGGCAGCGCGCGCTGGGGCCTCCTGAACGTGATGCGCACGTCGGACGTGGACGCCGCCACTACGGTGTCGACGTCGCCGAGGTCGGCGGCGCGCGCGAAGCCGGAGCGTGGGTCCCGCGCGGCGAGGAGGGTGTACGCCACGTCGCGGGCTGTCGAGGGCGCGCCGTCGTGCCAGCGGACGTTCGCGTCGAGCGTCATGACCAGCTGCCGGCGGTCCGCGCTCCAGCTCCACTCGCGCGCATAATAAGGTTGCGGCACCAGGGCGCTGTCGTAGCGCGTCAGCGTCACGAAGAGCACGTGGCGCTGCACCTGGCGCGAGAGGGGGTGAATCGTCACCAGGGGATTCGCGGACTCGAGATCCGACCCTGACGCAAAGACCACCACGTCCGGAGCGCGCGCGGGAGCGCCGCATCCTCCTTCCATAAGGAACAGCGCGACCGCGATTGACGCGCAGGAGCGGGCGGTCATTATCCAGCCGTGCCTCGTGCGATCCTCGCGCGACGACTGGGCGCCGCTGTGCTGCTGCTCTGGCTCGTCGTCACGCTGACGTTCCTGCTCATCCGCCTCGCGCCAGGCGATCCCACCGCGTTCCTTCTCCCGCCGTCGGCGACCGCAGCCGATGTCTCACGCGCGCGAACGGAGCTTGGCCTCGATCGGTCCATGCTCGTGCAATATGCACGCTGGTTGCGGGCGACAGTGAGTGGCGACCTGGGTATGAGCTTCGCCTCAGGCCAGCCGGTGCTCCGGGTGCTGGCCGACGCGGCACCCATTTCCATCGTGCTCGGCGCGGTGTCTCTGGCTCTCACCTTCATCCTCGGCGTGCCGATAGGAATGCTCCAGGCGGCCCGCCGCGGGCGCATGAGCGACCGCGCGCTGACGATCCTCACGACCGCGATTTATGCCGCGCCGTCATTCTGGCTGGCGCTCGCCCTCGTCGCCGTCTTCACCTACGGCGCCGCGACGCTCGGCCTCCCTGCCGGCTGGCGTCTCCCGGCCTTCGGGATCCGAACGCCGGGCGTGCAGCTGCACGGGTGGGCGGCTTTCGCGGACGTGATGCGGCACAGCGTGCTGCCAGTCGCGATCCTCGCGGGTGTCGGCGCGGCGGGCATCGCGCGTTACGCACGGACGAGCGTCGCGGACGTTCTGCGGCTCGACTTCGTTCGCACGGCGCGCGCCAAGGGACTCGCGCCACGGCTGATCTATCTGCGACACGTCCTCGCGAACGTCCTGCCACCGCTCGTGGTTCTCTTCGCGCTGTCCCTCCCTGGAGTGCTGGCCGGCTCGATCTTCGTGGAAACCGTCTTCGCGTGGCCGGGGCTGGGGCGCGCGACGATGACGGCGATTCTCGCGCGGGACTATCCGGTCGTGATGGGCGCGACGCTGTTTTACGCCGCGGCCGTCATTCTCGCCAACCTCGCGGCAGAGCTGGCGCTGCCACTGCTCGATCCGCGGCGGGAAGGCGCGTGAAGCAGCGCGACGCGCACGCGGACAGAGTACCGACGGTCGCGCTCGCGATGCTGGCTTTGCTCGCGCTGGGGTGCGTCATCGTGCCCGTCACCGCGCGGCGGGATCCGCTCGCGATCGGCGACGTCCTGTCGCTGCGTCTCGTTGCTCCGCTTGGCCGCGATGCCGAGGGACACTTTCATCTCCTCGGGACCGACCGCTTCGGTCGCGACCTGTTCGTGCGAATGATGCTCGCCGGACGCATATCGCTCGCGGTCGGCATCGCCGGATCGATTCTCGCGGCGTCGCTCGGAACGTTCATCGGTGCGGTCGCCGCCTGGCGCGCCGGCTGGATCGACCGCACGCTCATGGCGGTCGCGGACACCCTGCTGTCCATCCCGCGGCTCGTCCTGCTGCTCGTATGTGCCGCGCTCTGGCAGCCCGGCCTCACGACGGTCGTCGTGGTTCTCGTCGCCACGGGGTGGATGGGCGTCGCTCGCATGATCCGCGCGGAGATTCTCGGCGTGCGCGCGCAGCCGTACGTGCATGCCGCCGTTGCGCTCGGGGCGTCGTCGTGGCGCGTGCTGTGGCGACACGCGTTGCCGAACGCGCTCGGTCCGGCAATCGTCGCGACATCGCTGGGCGTGGGAAACGCGATCCTGCTCGAGAGCGGACTGTCCTTTCTCGGGCTCGGGATTCAGCCGCCGCGACCGAGCTGGGGCAACATGATCGCGGGTGGACGTGACCTCATCGTCACCGCTCCGTGGGTTGCGATCGCGCCCGGGCTCGCGCTCATCCTGACCGTGCTTCTCGCAACGTTGATCGGCGACTCGTTGCGCGACCGGCTCGCGGGCGATCGTCCACTCGGGCGCGACGTGGCGGAGCGCGTATAACGCGTCTCTGATCAGCGCGCCAGCAGCGTCACGATGGCCCGAGGCGGCGCGACAAAGGGGATCGTGTCCCCGACAGGCTTCAGCGGCGTGAGCGGCGTCTCGTCGAGGCGAGCGAGGTGCGCCTCGGCGGGCGCGCGCGCGAATCTCCACGTGCCGGCAACATCGGTGTCCAGCAGGTTCACGCAGCGCAGAACGAGAAACTCTCCGTCATCACTTTCCTTGATCGCGGACAGTGAGAGACCTGCGCCTTCGAGCGCGACGCCATGCAGCGGCGGATGGTGTTTGAGCGCCGAGCGCAGCGTCTCACCGACGAGGGGATACAGCACGTCATCCGCTGTCGTATCGATCTCACTCACAACGGCCGCGGTTCGCGGACCGTGCAGCAGGAGCGCGAGCTCGGCGTCGAACGGCCCGGGACACTGGGCCTCGGGCGTGGGCGCGGGCCAGCCTGCGTGACCGGGACGTTCGGCGATGTCGCTCCGCGAAAGCTCGCCAACGCAGCGGAGGAGCGTGATCGCGATCGCGCTGTCCGACGTCTCGTATTCGGTGAGCCCGTCCGAGAACACCGTCGCGCCCTGCCGCTCGTTGAAGAGCGAGACGTAGCGGTGTAACGGCGCGGTCGGCACCGGTTCCTCGACGAGTGCGGCCTCTTCAGCGACACGCGGTGCGCGCCGTTCCACGTTGGCGAATGCCGTGTCGGCGAACGTCTTGCCGCCGCTGACATCGGACAGGAAGCGCAACCGCAGACGGTGATCGCGGGCCGCATTCACTCCGACGACGTGCACGCGCAGCCAGCGCGCGCCTGCGTCGAGGACAAAGCGCACGCGCGCGTCCACGCGGCTTTCGGCGTCGCGCAGACGCCACCGCTGCTCCACGCTCGCACGCCAGGGGCCGCGATGCACAAGCCGCGTGTTCAGCAGGCGGGGCGTGAGCTTTGGCTCGCGGATGGCCGGTGTATAGAGGTCGCCGCGGTCACGGCGGCTCTCCCACTCGATGAAGTTGCGCAACACGCGCGGCCCGTGTTCCAGCACGAGCCCACCCTGCTCGTCCCAGCGGAGCGTGATGTGTGCGTTCGCGATTCGCCCTGCCTCTGCCTGGACGCGCTCGACATTCCGCGGCGTCCGCGTACGCGCGGTCGTGAACGGGAACGAACGCACGCCATACGCCGGAACGTTCTCGACCCATACCGCCGCCTGAAGCCGTGACACCGCGTCGTTGTCGGGGTAGTGGCGCGGTGCCTCTACCCGATCGTTGTCGAGGCGACGTGACAGCACCTGGGCAGGGGCGGCGTCGGCGAGCCGCGGCGTTTTGGGAAGTACGCGTCTGGAGATCGCAACGTGCGATGAGCCCGGACCAACCGGGATGTCCGCGATCGTCGACGTCAGCTCGACGATGGCGACCCCCGACCGGGCGCGCGGAGCGCGGTTTCGCACGACGAGCGCGGGCATCCAGCGGTCGCGATTCTGTCTGGCATCGTCGCGATCGTGTCCGAGCCAGTCGAGCATCGCGTCCTCGCGCACCCCGGCGGCCTGTGATCCGGCGCTCTCCAGCCGGAGGTCCATTGCGCGCGCGACCGCGTCGATGTTGCAGCCGCACAGCGTATCGTGCGGCTGACAGAGGAGCAGCGGATGCCAGGCGGCATTCACGAAGTGGCGGCGTGATTCGCGGCCGTAGAAAGCGGCGAGCGCGGCCCACGGCTCCATGTCGCGCGACAGCTCGCGCTCGCGGCGTACGTAGCGCCGCTTCTGCGGCGCGCGGCTCGCCAGCGTCCCCTGCAACGTCCACGTGTAGCCGTACGAATCGCGGAGCTCGCCGTGCAGCTCCGGGAGCTGGACATCGACAACCCCGCGCTCGACGTCGCGAGCAAACTCGGACAGCGACGACGACCTCACGGCGTCGGGGGCCGCGACGCGAATCAGCGCGCGCACCGCATCCGCGCGCGCAGCCTGGCGGGCGTGGTGGTCGGCGCCGTTGAGGAGGAGCGTCGTCTCGAGCCGCGATCGCGGCGCGAGCTGCTCGCGCAGCTCCTGCCAGCGCCGTCGCGCGCCGTCGTCGTCCAACGGGAGGTTCGCGCCGAACTCGTATCCGGTGCGCGTCAGATGATACACGAGCGCGCTCTCGCGACTCGGCGCCGTCCAGCGAAAGGTGTCGCTTGCTGCCCCAGACGGCGGAGCGAGCCCGCGCCAGAGAATGATGATCCCGCATCCAAAGCCACGGGCGAGCTCCGGAAGTGTGGCCGGATGGCCGAATGAATCGGGACAGTACAACACCGGAGGCGGGCTCGCGCGCAGGGCGCGCAGCGTGCGACGGCCGGCGAGCAGATTGCGCGCGAGCGCCTCGCCGCTGGGAATGAGCTCGTCGGCCAGGACGAACCACGGCCCGGCCTCGAGCCGGCCGTCTCTGAGGGCAGACGCCAGCTCGGACGCACGCTCGGGCCGAACGTGGAGGTAGTCCTCCAGCACCACGGTCTGGCCGTCGAGGAGAAAGCTCGAACCGTCGCCCGGCGGATCGTCGAGCAGCTCGTCGATGAGCGCGACCAGCCGCTGGCGAAAACGCTCGGCGGGGTGATACCACTCGCGGTCCCAGTGGGTGTGGGAGACGACGTGAACGGTGAGCACGAGGCGGGAGGCGGGAGGCGGGAGGCGGGAGCGAGAAAAAAAAAACAATAAAGCGGAAGGGGAAAGAGACCGTGTCCCTTTCCCCTTCCCGCCTCCAGCCTCCCGCCTCCAGCCTCTGCTACACCACTGGCTTCCGACCCGTGATCAAGCGGTACAGGATCACGATCACGGCGATCACGAGCAGGATGTGGATCAGCCCACCCGCGACGTGAAAGACCGAAAAGCCGAGCAACCACAGAATCACGAGAATTACCGCGATGGTCCACAGCATGTTCAGGCGCTCCTCGAAGTGATGGTTGAACTGCCGGACCGCTCGCGTTCCGGACCACCGGCGACGTTCGCCTGGCGGCTCAGGTAGACCCGTGCGGCGCGAACATCATGGCCCACGTCGATCATCAGAATCGCGAGGTCGCCGACACCCCAGAGCGCTCCGGCGAGCACAATCAGGCGACTTGCCTCACCCAGCAGCGTTGGGATCGCGGCGCTTCCCTGTGTGGTAAAGCCCGTGACGATCTCCGCTACTAGCAACAGGAGCAGAATGATTGCGATGAGCCGGAAGAGCTTCGACAGATACCGAAGCCCCACGTACGGTTCGAGATCAGTCGACCGAACGCCGGGGATTACCGGCACTTCGTCTTCGCCTTCCTTTTTCGGTGTCCGCACGTCACCGACGAGGTCGGTTGTGCGCCTTTGGTCTGCCATCATCCCCCTCCAGATCCGGTCCAGCGGGCGCGGTACCCGCGCGAGTCGATGTGAATGAAAGGTCCGTGCCCGCAGCAGGCTACATACACGCCTGCCCCCCCTATCAGCTCAGGATGCTCGCGCTCCACCCGTTCAACGCTCTCCAGGACGTAGCGTGAGTCACGGACGTCGACACGACCATCACGGTTGAGGTCGTCCATCGAACCGTTGTGGTCGTTATCGATGAAGATGTCGGCGGCGTCGCCGTACATGTGACGGCTGAGCCCGGCGCGTCCGCCGGTGTTCCCGCCTCCTGCGTTGTACTGCGGTGTGCGGAACCCGCTCATCACCACGACACCGGCGATATTCACGCCGCGCTTCTCCAGATCCGCGAGCACGAGCTCCAGTTTGTCGACGTTGCGCATCTCGAGGACCAGATACTTGGGCCACACGCCTTGCTGGTCATGCGTGAGGAAATCGCGGAAACGGAAGTGCTCCGAGACATGTGTCGTCTCGTTCTGCTGCGTCACCTGGATGAACCCGCGCGGATTGGCGTAGCGATCCGCCGGCGCCTTGCTCGGGCCGCGCGCGCCGCGTTCGCCGGGCCAGCTCCCGATGAAATACAGTCCGACGCGGCCGCCGCGCTTTTCACTGAACGGTGTGAGCGTGATCTGCGTGAAGTTGGCGATCGCATTGAGCGCCCGGTCCATCTCGTTCGGAAGCACGGTCTTCGCGCGCAGCCTGCCGCTCGTTCCACGCGCCCGCGCGGCGAGCGCCTCGAGCGCCGCGTCCGTCACGTAGGCCGCGGTCGGCGCGGATGGCGACGTGAGCGCCGCGCTGACGGTGCGGGTCGCGTCCGGCCCCGCGTCGTCATCGACAGCATCGCTGGAGGTCGCGTGCGCGATCGACCACGTCCAGGCAATCGCGAAGATCGCGAGCACCGCGATGCCGCCGGTGTTCAGGATGCGTTCGCCGCGCGGACTCAAGCCGATCCGGCGAGCGCGCACACTTTCAGTTGCTTCCTGCGCGGTGTGTGGATTGTTTCCGGCGTTCGTCGCGGGCGTCATCGTTCACTCAAGGCATGGATCCGATACTCGAATTTCTTCGCCGGCTGCGCGACGTCAAAGAGCTGGTCGCGTGGGGCGGTTACGTCGGACTCACGACGATCATTTTCGCCGAAACGGGACTGCTGGTCGGCTTCTTTCTGCCGGGCGACTCGCTGCTCGTCACCGCCGGTCTGCTCTCGTCTCAACCGCGCTTCGGTTTGAACGTGTGGCTGCTCGGCGTGCTGCTGACCATCGCCTCGGTCACGGGCAACGCCGTCGGCTACTTCATCGGACGCGCGAGCGGCCCGCGGCTGTTTCGCCGCGAGGAATCCCTGCTCTTCAAACCCCGCTATCTGCGGCAGGCGCACGACTTCTATGAACGGCATGGCGGCAAGACCATAATCCTTGCGCGATTCATGCCGATCGTGCGGACTTTCGTGCCCGTCGTGGCGGGCGCGGCCGCCATGGAGCACGGGCGCTACACGCTCTACAACGTCGTCGGCGGCGTGCTCTGGATCTGGAGCATGCTCTTCACCGGCTATTTCCTCGGACGCTACATTCCCGGCATCGACCGGCACATCGAAAAGGTCATCATCGTGGTGATCGTGCTGTCACTCCTGCCGGCGTTGATCCATTGGCTCAAGGCGAGGCGAACGAGCGCGCCGGCGAGCCCGAACCTCTGACCGTCGGGAGGCTGGTATGCCGTTCACACTTCCTCCGCTGCCGTATGCCAACAACGCGCTCGAGCCTCAGATCGACGCGAAGACGATGGAGATCCACCACGACAAGCATCATGGCACGTACGTCAACAACCTGAACGCGGCCGTGGACAAGGCGCCGGAGCTGAAGGACAAGTCGCTCGAGCAGCTTCTGTCAGGCCTCAACAGCGTCCCCGAGTCCGTGCGCACCGCCGTCCGCAACAATGGTGGCGGCCACTGGAATCACTCGCTCTTCTGGGAGCTCATGGCGCCCGGCTCCGGTGGCGCGCCCGGTGGAAAGCTGGCTGACGCGATCAGGTCCGCCTTCGGTGATTTCGACAAGTTCAAGGAGCAGTTCGCGGCCGCGGCCGCGGGACGTTTCGGTTCGGGATGGGTGTGGCTGCTCAACGACGGCGGCAAGCTGTCGATCACGAGCACACCGAACCAGGACAACCCGCTCATGGATGGGAAGCCGGCGAAGTCCGTCGTGCTGGGACTCGACGTCTGGGAGCACGCGTACTACCTGCTGTATCAGAACCGGCGACCGGACTACGTGAAGGCGTGGTGGAACGTGGTGAACTGGAAGGCTGTCGAAAAGCGTCTCTGAGTGGACCTCACCGCTACCGGGATCGGGATCGTATGCGTGATCGTGTTCGCGACCGCATACGTTCTCGTCATGGCGGAGGACTTTCTCCATCTGAGGAAGTCCGTGTCGATGATGGTGGCGGCTGGCCTGATCTGGGTGCTCGTCGCGATCGCGTTCACCCGCGCCGGCCGCCCCGAGCTCGCACAGCGCGCGGTCAGCGCGAACCTCCTCGACTTCGGCGAGCTGTTTCTGTTTCTGCTGGCCGCGGTCACGTTCGTGAACACCCTCGAGGAGCGCCAGGTCTTCGACGCGCTGCGTGGCTGGCTGGTGAGCCGGCAGCTCACGCTCCGCGGGTTGTTCTGGATCACAGGGCTGCTGGCCTTCGCGATCTCTCCCTTCGCCGACAATCTCACGACCGCCCTCGTCATGGGGGCCGTCGTGCTCGCGATCGCGGGAGACGACGCGGCATTCGTGACGCTCGCGTGCATCAACATCGTCATCGCTGCGAATGCCGGAGGGGCGTTCAGCCCCTTCGGAGACATCACGACGTTGATGGTGTGGCAGCACGGCGTGGTCTCGTTCGGCGCCTTCTTCGCGCTGTTCATCCCGGCGCTGGTGAACTGGATCGTCCCGGCGGCCGTGATGGCCGCCTTCGTCGAGCGTAAACGGCCCGCGCCGGCCACGCACAAGGTCGTCATGCGTCCCGGGGCGCGTGCGGTGATCGCGCTCTTCGCCGCCACGATCGCGGCGACGGTGATCGTGCACCAATTCCTGCACCTGCCGCCCGTCATCGGCATGATGACCGGACTCGGCGCGCTCAACCTCTTCAGTCACTGGTTGGCGCGCCGGTCCGCGACGACCGGGGCCGCGCCGCGGCCCAGCGGCGAAATCCTCGCGAGCTTTTCGCCGGATGAGCACCAGAGCGACGCCTTCGACATCTTCGACATCCTGCAGCGCGTCGAATGGGACACGATGATGTTCTTCTACGGCGTCATTCTGTGCGTCGGCGGGCTGGGCGCGCTCGGATACCTCGCGCTCACGTCACGTGTGCTGTACGACGGCTTCGGACCGACGGCGGCGAACGTCTTCGTCGGCCTGCTGTCGGCTGTCATCGACAACATCCCCATCATGTTCGCGGTGCTCTCCATGAACCCGGAGATGTCGCAGAACCAGTGGTTGCTGGTGACGCTCACCGCGGGCGTCGGCGGGTCGCTCCTCTCCATCGGATCCGCCGCCGGCGTCGCGCTCATGGGCCAGGCGCGGGGGCATTACACGTTTCGCTCGCACCTTCGCTGGACCTGGGCCGTCGCCCTGGGATACGCGGCGAGCATCGGCGCGCATCTACTGATCAACGGCAGATAGCACGGCTGCGTCGTGCGTCATCGTGCGTCGTGCGTCGTGCGTCGTGCGTCAGCGTGCGTGATGCATCGTGCGTCTCAAACGTCACGTACGACGCATGCTGACGTATCACGTACCACGCACGCTGACGTACCACGTACCACGCACGCTGACGTACCACGCACGCTACTGTGCGGCTTCACCCTCGAGGTACGTGTACCCTTCCAGCCCCGCGACGTAATCGGCGATGAAGGTGTTCGCCTCCTGGCGCGTGAGGTGCTTCGCGTTGCCGACCTTGCGCCGGAACACCTGCAACAGGTCGGAGCCGCGGAACTGCACGTAGTTCAGCACCTCGGTCACGGTGTCGCCGTGCACCAGATCGGTGACGGAATAGCCGCCGTTCTCATTGAGCCGGATGTGCACGGCGTTCGTGTCGCCGAACAGATTGTGAAGATCGCCGAGGATTTCCTGATACGCGCCGGTCAGGAACACGCCGAGCATGTACGGCTCCCCCTCCTTCGGCTCGTGCAGCTCGATGCTCGGCGCCCCGTTCACGTCGCCCACGAAGCGGTCGATCTTGCCATCGGAATCGCAGGTGACGTCCTGGATCGTGGCGCGGTGCGTGGGCTGCTCGGCAAGCCGGTGGATCGGCATGATCGGAAACAGCTGGTCGATCGCCCAGCTGTCGGGCAGGGACTGGAAGACCGAGAAGTTGCAGAAGTACCGGTCGACGAGCGACGCGTCGAGGTCCTTGATCATGTCCTCGAAGTCGTCCTTGTGCCTGATCACATGCCGCGACACGACGTTGAGCGTCGCGAAATAGATCCGCTCGGCGAGCGCGCGCTCGCGCAGCGTCAGGACGCCCGTGTTGAACAGCTCCTGCGCGCGCTCCTTGTCGAAGGTGAGGTCGTGGTAGATCTCGCGGATGCGGCGCCGCGACACGTTCTTGCGCAGCGCATCCTTGTGGTCCGCGACCATCTCGTGGAGCAGCGCGTGGTCGTCGTCGGTGAGCTGCGGCAGCTCCCAGACCTCGTGTGACTCGACGTCGATCACCTTGAGGAGGAGCAGCGCATGGTGCGCGGTGAGCGCGCGGCCGGACTCGCTGATCACGTGCGGCATGGGCATGTCGTGTTCGCGGCAGGCCTCCGCCAGCGTATAGATGACGTCGTTGGCGTATTCCTGCAGCGAATAGTTCACGCTCGAGTCGGACTCCGAGTTCGTGCCGTCGTAGTCCACGCCGAGGCCACCGCCGACGTCCACGTGCGTGATGTCGAGGCCGAGCTTCTTGAGCTCGACATAGAAACGCGTCACCTCCTGCAGCCCGTTCTTGATGAATCGGATGTCGGTGATCTGCGACCCGAGGTGAAAATGGATCAGCTTGATCCAGTCGAGCTTGTTCGCGGCGCGCAGCTTGTCGATCGCTGTCATGAGATCCGACGAATTCAGGCCAAACTTGGACTTCTCGCCCCCGCTCTCCTTCCAGCGCCCGAAGCCGCGCGACGCGAGCTTGATGCGGACGCCGGCGGTGGGCGTGACGTCGAGCTCCTGCGCGACCTGGAGGAGCACGTCGATCTCGCTGAGCTGCTCGATGACGACGAAGACCTGGTGCCCGAGCTTCTGGCCCATCAGGGCCAGGCGCATGAACTCCTCGTCCTTGTATCCATTGCAGATGATCAGGTGGTTGGTGTGTTCGGCCAGTCCGAGCACCGCCTGCAACTCGGGCTTGCTGCCGCACTCGAGACCCACCGCGTGGCGCGAACCGAACTCCACGATCTCTTCGACGACGTGGCGCTGCTGGTTCACCTTGATCGGATAGACGGACGTGTAGCCGCCCGAATACTCGAACTCCTCGCGCGCGTGCTTGAAGCGCTGGGCGAGGGCGTCGAGGCGCGACCGCAGGATGTCGGAGAAGCGGAGGAGGACGGGAAGCTGGACGCCCTGCTCCTCCAGGTCGTTCGCGAGATCGAACAGATCCAGCTCGCGATCCGGGTGCTCGGCGTCCGGGCGGACGACGACGTGGCCGCGATCGTTGACGTCGAAGAACCCCGAGCCCCAGCCCTCGATGTTGTACAGCGACTTCGACGCCTCGATCGTCCAGCCGTTCGCGTCCGGGGGGCTGGGCGGTGGAGGTGGTGGTGTGACCTGAACGGATTCGGTATTCGTCGTCGCCATTGGGAGAATGTAAAACAAGCGTCATTCCGAGCGCAGCGAGGGATCTGCAGTTTGACGACTACAGATCCTTCGCTTCGCTCACGATGACTCCATCATGGGTACAAGAGCTCGACTCTCCATCCGTCACCATCTCGAACGAACAACTGGCGGTCGTGTAACCGATTCGGTCGTCCGGTCCAGAACTCGATCGAGGTCGGTTCCAGGCGAAAGCCGGACCAGAACGGAGGACGCGGCACCGGCTTGCCCTCGAACTTGCGCTCGAAGTCGGCGACGCGTGACTCGAGGTCGGTCGCGCGCTCCATCGGACGGCTCTGTCGCGACGCCCACGCACCGATCTGGCTCAGCCGCGGACGCGTCGCGAAATATTCGTCGGCCTCCTCCTCCGCCACCGGATGTACGCGCCCTTCGATGCGCACCTGTCGCTCGAGCACGGCCCAGTGAAACGTCATCGCCGCGCGCCGGTTCGACGCGAGCTCGCGCCCCTTCCGGCTCTCGAGGTTCGTGTAGAAGACGAACCCGTCGCGATCGGCGTGCTTGAGCAGCAGCATCCGTACGGACGGCTGGCCGTTGTCCGCCGCGGTCGCCAGCGCGAACGCCGTCGGCTCAGGGAGCCGCTCGCGCGGAACTGCGCTCGCCTCGTCGAGCCACTGCTTGAAGAGCGTGATCGGGTCGCGCAGCGGCCTAACTGTCGCCATCGAGGAGGCCGCCGAGTCCCCCGATCAAGCCACCTTCCTCTCGACGGCCTCCGCCCGCGCGCGGAGCCGCGGCGATGATGCGATCGGCGAGACGGGAGAACGGCAACGTTTGCAGCACGACCTTGCCGGGTCCGGTGAGCCTGACGAAGAACAGCCCCTCACCGCCGAACAGGGCAGTCTTCACCCCCGGCACCATCTGGATGTCGTAACCGACGCCGGCTTCCATCGCGACGAGACAGCCGGTGTCGACACGCAGCGTCTCGCCCTCGGCGAGCTTCATCTCGACCAGCGTTCCGGACGCGTGCAGGAAGGCGAGGCCGTCACCCTCGATCTTCTGGAGGATGAATCCCTCGCCGCCGAAAAATCCCGCGCCGATGCGCTTGGTGAACGCGATCGAGACGTCGACGCCGAAGGCGGCGCAGAGGAAGGCATCCTTCTGCGCGATGACGCGTCCCTTCCACTCGCGGAGATCCACCGCGAGGATCTTTCCCGGGTATGGCGCCGCGAATGCCACATCGCGCCGCTTCACGCCCGCGTTCGCGAAGGTGGTGACGAAAAACGAATCGCCGGACAGCACACGCTTGGCGCCAGTCCACAGCTTTCCGATCAATCCGCCGCTGCGACCGGTCGGATCGAGCGCGGTGTTCATCTCGATACCGTCCTGCATGTACATCATCGCGCCGGCCTCGGCGACCACCATCTCACCAGGATCGAGCGTGATGATGACGGCCTGCATGTCGTCGCCGACCAGACGATGATCGATTTCGTGGGCCATGGCGGTATGTTAGTGGCTGATGCTTCTGGAACGCTACTACGACGACACGCTCGCCCAGGCGAGCTATCTCATCGCCTGCGAGCGTTCCGGCGACGCGATCATCATCGACCCGAATCGGCAGATCGACAGCTACGTGCGCGCCGCTGCCGCGCGCCGCGTCCGCATTCGCTACGTCAGCGAGACCCACATCCACGCGGACTTTCTCTCGGGAAGTCGCGAGCTGGCGCGCGTCACGGGCGCGCGTCTCCTGCTGTCGGGCCTCGGCGGCGACGACTGGGAGTACACGTTTGCCGCCCAGGATGGCGCGACGCTCCTCGCCGACGGCGAATCGATCGACGTGGGCAAGGTTCGCTTGCAGGTGGTGCATACGCCCGGGCACACACCGGAGCACATCTGCTTTCTGGTGACGGACACCGCGACCGGCGATCGCCCGATGGGCATCGTGACGGGTGATTTTCTCTTCGTCGGAGACGTCGGCCGGCCGGACCTGCTCGAGAAATCCGCGAACGTTGCCGGCTCGATGGACCGCGCGGCGCGTCAGCTCCATGCGTCGCTGAAGCGGCTGGCGGCACTGCCCGATTATCTCCAGGTGTGGCCGGGACACGGTGCAGGCTCCGCGTGCGGCAAGGCGCTCGGCGCGGTGCCGCAGACGACGCTGGGCTACGAGCGACTCTACAACCCCGCATTGCAGCAGAAGGCCGAGCAGGCATTCGTCGAGTGGGTACTGGCCGACCAGCCGGAGCCGCCCCGCTATTTCGCGGAGATGAAACGGCAGAATCGCGACGGTCCGACGCTTTCCGATCCCTACGACGGACTCGGTCGCCTCGACGCCGGCGGCGTGTCGGACGCGATCGCCAAGGGTTGGTGGGTCATCGACGTGCGAGGCTCGGCCGATTTCGCGCGCGCGCACATCCCCGCCACGATCAACATCCCCGCGTCGAAAAGCCTCGCGACATACGCGGGGACCGTACTCGACTACGAACGCCCGTACGTCATCATCGCAAAGACGGAGGCACAGGCGCATACCGTCATCGGCCAGCTGGCGCTCATCGGTCTCGATAAGCCCGCCGGCTTCGCGACGCTCGACGTCCTGCAGCAGATGAAAAGCGACGGCCGTGAGCTCCAGACCCTTTCCTCGATCGACCCGCGCGCGCTGGCCGAGAGACTCAGTTCCAATGGAGTTCGCGTGATCGACGTGCGCGCAGCCTCGGAGTGGAATCACGGTCACCTGCCCGACGCGACGCACATTCATCTCGGCGGCCTCGTCGAGCGCACGGCGAAGCTCGAACGCACGGAACCGATCGTCGTACACTGCCAGTCCGGAACGCGGTCGTCGATCGCGGCAAGTCTGCTGATGCGCAACGGCTTCACGAACGTGAGCAACATGCCCGGCGGCTTCGACGCGTGGCGCAAGGCGGGACTGCCGGTCGCGCGGGAGCGCGTGTGATCCGATTGTTGTCATCCCGAGCGCAGCGAGGGATCTGTAGTTCCGTTGCCGCGCTCGTGGCGGCGGTTGCCGGTGCGCAGACTCCACAGCCCGCAACGCCGGCGCAGCCGATGCTCCTCGTCCCCGCGCGTGTCTTCGACGGCGCAACCCCGCAGGCACACGAGGGCTGGGCGGTGCTCATTCGGGGAAACCGCATCGAGGCGGCAGGGCCGCGAGCGCAGGTGAACACGTCGGGCGTACAGACCATAGTGCTGACCGGGATGACGCTGCTGCCGGGATTGATCGAGGCGCACTCGCACCTCCTGCTACATCCATATAACGAAGCGCCGTGGGACGAGCAGGTGCTGCGCGAGCCAGAGGCGCTGCGTGTCGCTCGCGCCGTGAATCACGCGCGCGCGACGCTCGCGGCCGGCTTCACCACCGTCCGCGACCTCGGCACCGAGGGGGCCGGATACTCCGACGTCGGTCTCAAGCAGGCCATCGACCAGAGTATCATCCCGGGACCCCGCATGGTCGTGACGACGCGAGCGATCGTCGCGCGCGGAAGCTACGCGCCGAAGGGCTTCGATCCGCGGTGGGAGATCCCGCAGGGTGCCGAGGAAGCCGACGGCGTCGAGTCGATCACGCGCATCGTGCGCGACCAGATCAAGCGCGGCGCGGACTGGATCAAGGTCTATGCGGACTATCGCTGGGGGCCGAATGGCGAGACGCGGCCGACCTTCACCGAGACCGAGCTGCGCACGATGGTCGAGGTCGCGGGCAGCAGTGGGCGGCCGGTCGTCGCGCATGCGTCGTCTGCCGAGGGCATGCGCCGGGCGATCGTCGCCGGCGTCGAGACGATCGAGCATGGCGACAACGGCACGGCCGAGGTGTTTCGGCTCATGAAAGAGCGCAACGTCTGCTTCGTGCCTACCATCGCCGCGGGCGATGCAATTCAGCAGTACCGGGGGTGGCGCCGCGGCCAGCCCGAGCCGGCCTCGATACGATCGAAGCGCGCGAGCTTCAGGCTCGCGTTGGACGCCGGCGTCACCATCTGTAACGGAAGCGACGTGGGCGTATTCACGCACGGCGACAACGCGCGCGAGCTCGAGCTGCTCGTCGACTACGGTATGACTCCGGCGCAGGCGCTCATCGCGGCGACGTCGAACAACGCGCGCATGCTGCACTGGCAGGACCGCCTCGGCGCCGTGCGACCGACGCTGCTGGCGGATCTCATCGCCGTCGAAGGAGACCCGACGACGGACATCTCCGCGCTGCGACGCGTGCGCTTCGTCATGAAGGATGGCGCGATCGTCGTCGGCCCAGACAGTACGACACGGGTACGTCAATAGCTCCACATTCGACCCTTCCGAGGTTCTTCTGATGCGTATTTCGCTCCGGTTCGTTACTGCGATCTTCCTCCTGGCTCCCGCCGTCGCGCACGCCCAACGGCGCGGCTCCGACAGTGCGGCCGCCGCCCCGGCGATCAACTTCAAGGTCGATCTTCCCCCCGACGACGCGCGACTCGAGCGTCTGAAGAGCCAGGCCGTCCGCATGATCGACAGCATGGCGACCTTCACGCAGCAGATGGTCGACCAGGTCTTCAGCTACGCGGAGCTCGGCTTCCAGGAAGAGGAGACGTCGAAATACCTGACCGGCGTCCTCGAGAAGAACGGCTTCACCGTGACGCGCGGGACGGCGGGCATTCCGACGGCGTGGGTGGCCGTGTGGCGTTCGCCCGCGGGTGCGAAGCCGGTCATATCGCTCGGCTCGGACATCGACGACATCCCGCAGGCGAGCAACAAGCCCGGCGTCGGCTACAAAGACCCGATGATCACCGGCGCTCCGGGGCACGGTGAGGGACACAACGGGGGAATGCCCCTGAATGTCACCGCCGCGATCGCGGTGAAGAAGATCATGGAGCGCGAGCGCATTGCCGGAACGATCCATCTGTGGCCGGGCGTTGCCGAAGAGCAGCTGGGCAGCAAGGCGTATTACGTTCGCGAAGGCATGTTCAAGGACGTCGACGCGGTGCTCTTCACCCACGTGAGCAACGACCTGAACGTGTCCTGGGGCGCCGGTGGCGGTCTCGCGCTGATCAGTGCCGAGTTTTCGTTCAAGGGGTCCAGCGCCCATGCGGCGGGTGCGCCGTGGCGGGGACGCAGCGCGCTCGACGCCGTGGAACTGATGGACGTCGCGTGGAACTTCCGCCGCGAGCACCTGCGTACGCAGCAGCGGTCGCACTACGTCATCAAGGACGGCGGCGACCAGCCGAACGTCGTGCCGCCGACCGCGACCGTCTGGTACTACTTCCGGGAGACGGACGAGCAGGGTGTACGCGCGCTGTTCGCGCTTGCCGACACGATCGCGCGCGCCGCGGCGATGATGACCAGTACGCAGCTGGACACGATTCGCATCCTCGGCACGGCGTGGGATGGCTACTTCAGCAAGCCCATCGCGCTGCAGATGTTCGAGAACATCAAACGCGTCGGCATGCCGACGTGGGACGCCAGGGACCAGATGCTGGCTCGCGGCATCCAGCGCGAGCTCGGCCAGCGTGTCGTCGGCCTGGACACGGCGATCGGCAAGGAAGCGAATGGGCCCGTGATCACTCCGGCCGGGGGCGGAAGCGACGACATCGGGGACATCTCATGGAACGTGCCCACGGTGACGCTCCGCTTCCCTTCCAACATCCCGGGCCTGCCGGGCCACAACTGGGCGAACGCTATCTCCATGGCGACGCCGATCGCGCACAAGGGCGCGACGGCCGGTGCCAAGGTGCAGGCGATGACGATGCTCGATCTCTTCACCAAGCCGACGGTCGTGGCGCAGGCGTGGGACTTCTTCCGCTCCGTGCAGACCGCGGAGCGCAAGTACACGCCGCTGATGCGCGCGTCCGATCGTCCGGCCATCTGGCTCAACCGCGACATCATGGCGCGGTATCGGCCGGAGATGAGGAAATACTATTACGATCCCACTCGGTACAAGACCTATCTGGAGCAGTTGGGGATCACGTATCCGACGGTGAAGGCGGAGACTGCAGTCCCATAAACCGTTCTCGGCCCCGCGCCTTAGGCGGCCGCGGGCCGAGAACCGCTGGCGCTAGCGCCTCCAGGCCGCCTGTACCAATACGCAATCGCGAGCAGGAAAACGGCGGCCACGATGTCCGCGCCGATGCGCGCGGCGATCGGCAGCTGGCGGGCTCCGTACAGCGCGGTGCCCGCCGCGAGAATCGCCAGCCCCAGTCCGATGTTGCGCAGGATCGGAATGTGTCGCAGCCGGCCGATCCATACCGCCGCCACGCTCGACGCCGCGTAATACGTGACGCGCAGCAGGGTCGCGACGATCTGATTGAACGCGAAAGCGATCTCCTGATGGACCCAGATGAACGCCCACGCCACCACGCCGGATCGCACGAGCAGCTCGAGGTGCGGCTCGTCGACGAAGCGCCACGCGACAACGGCGCACACGAGCACGACGAGCGCGATCGCGGATGCCTGCGTCGCAAACGGCACGTAGGCGTAGTCCGGACGCGCGACGAGATGCCCCAGGCATGCGAGCATCGACCAGGCAAGGCCAATCGTGCCGAGCGTCGTCCACGAGATGCTGCGCCACACGCGATTGGCGGCGAAACAGAGCGCGGCGAGCACGGCGATCGCGGTCGAGATGATGAAGGGGTGTCCGCGCTCCACGAGGAGCACGGCTATGAGCGCGGAAAGGACCGTCGCGAATGCCGCCGCGTCGCGCAGGCTGCCGCGCGGCGCGCGCATCACGCTGAGCAGCAGCACGATCGCGGCGCCCGCCATCGCCAACCCGCTTCCCCGCGCCGAGGCGTCGAGCGCCATGACGGCCGCCGCGCTGAACATGAGCGGGAGGACGCCGCCGTCGAGCCACTCGCCCTCATGGAGATGACGCACCGTAGGTGGCACCTCCTGCTCCGTCGCGTGTGTGCGATCCACGATCAGTAGCCAGACTACTCCCGCCGCCGCGATCGCGCCGGCGACCGCCTGCTTCGAGATCGGCATCGCGAGGCCGATCGCGCTGCGCAGCGCGGCCAGGGCGGCGAGCGACCCCAGCGCGCGCAGCCGTTCGCGTCGCGCAAAGCCGTCGATCCATGGGATCACGCCGGCCGTTGCGACGGCGAGCGGAAACGCCATCGCGAGGAGCGGACCGAAGTCGCGCTCGTACCCCGTCGCCAGAGCGGCGGTGTACACCGCGGCGGCGAGCAGAAACAACCGTCCGGCGATCACCCATCGCCGCGCGCCCATCGCGTAACCGGATGAGGCAAGCACGGCCACCCCGTACGCGGTCAGCAGCACGAGATTGCTCTTGCCGCTCGCCGTGACGAAGGGCGCGATCGCCGCGCCGCTGAATCCGACGCTCCATAGCGGCTCGTCGTCCTCCCGATGCGCGAAGATCGCGAGCGCGATCGACGCCGCCGCGGCAAGGATGAAGGCGACCCAGTCGGACACGATGTGGAGTGACGGTCCTGCTCCCCAGGCGCAGACGTGCGTGATGGCAAGCCCCAGCCCGAGCAGACTCGCGCCGAACGACCGCTCCCGCACGCGCAGCCGGATGCCGCCGACGGCGAGCCCCGCGGCCACGATGAGCCCGAGCCCGATGCGCTGCGACGGGCCGAGCAACCCGTTCGCGATCGCCCAGCCGAGGAACGTTCCGACGGCGGCGAGTGCGGTGACCGTCGCCAGCACCAGGGTGCCATAGCGGCCGACGAGCGCCTCGAAGTCGACGTCCTTCGGCAGCCAGTTGAGCGGCTGCATCTCGGGCGGCGCGGTGAGCGGCTGCCGCGCGGCCTGGCGACGTTCGTGCATCGAGACGGGGCGAGACGGCCGTCCGGGCACGGTCAGATTCGCGAAGTCCTTGGGACCGCCGCGCAGCAGGTCGATCTGCTCGCTCAGATCGCGAACGAGGGCTTCGAGCGACGCGACGCGACGCTCGAGCGCCTCGATGTCCTCGCCTTCCCCGTTAGCCACGCCTCTTCACGAGCGTGAGGATCGTGTACGTCGCCACGATCTCGTCGTCCTGGTTGGTGACTTCGACGTCCCAGGACACGACGCCCTGCGGGATTCCGGCGCCCAGCCCCGCGACGGGCGTCTCCTTCGCCGTCTTCTGCTTCACCGTGAGCTTCGCGCGAATCGTGTCGCCCGGATACACCGGCTTGGTAAAACGCAGGTTCTCGAGACCGTAATTGGCGAGCACGGGACCCGGTGGCGGATCCACGAACAGACCCGCGGCCGCGGACAGAACGAAGTATCCGTGCGCGACTTTGCGCTCGAAGATGGACTGCGCGCCGGTTTCGTCCTTGTGCGCGTAGAAGTGATCGCCGCTGATGTCGGCGAAGTTCGCGACGTCGGCGTCCGTCACCGTGCGCGCGTCGGACACCAGCGTCTCGCCGATATCGAGATCGTCAAAGTATTTCCGGAACGGATGGCGGTCGCCGACGCTTCGCTCGGCGCCGGTCATGTACTGATCGAAGATCCGTGTCAGCGTGGTCGGTGAACCCTGGACCGCGGTGCGCTGCATGTAGTGCATGACGCCACGAACGCCACCCATTTCCTCGCCGCCGCCCGCGCGGCCCGGGCCCCCGTGCACGAGATGCGGGAGCGGAGAGCCGTGCCCGGTCGATTCCTTCGCGCTGTGGCGATTCACGAGCATCAGGCGGCCGTGAAATGCCGCCGTGCCGAGCACGACGCGGCGCGCGGTGTCGTCATGCGCCGTGAAGAGCGAGCCGACCAGCGAACCACGCCCGCGCTTCGCGAGCTCGATGGCGTCGTCGATGGACGCGTACGGCATGACGGTATTCACGGGACCGAACGCTTCGACGTCGTGCGGCGCGCTCTTCTTGAACGGCTTGTCCGCGTAAAAGAGGAGCGCGGGAAAGAACGCGCCGCGCTTCGGATCGGCACCCACGACGTCGACGTTGTCGGGATCCCCGAAGGTGAGCTCGGCGTCCGACGCGATCTGGTCGACGTTGTGGCGGACTTCCTTCACCTGCCCGCGTCCCGCCAGGGGACCCATGCGCACGCCCTCGACGAGCGGGTCGCCGACCTTCGTCGACTGGAGTCGCGCGGCGAGCGCGCGCATCACGTCCTCGACCATGTTCTCGGGAACGAAGGTCCGGCGGATGGCAGTGCATTTCTGTCCCGCCTTCGCCGTCATCTCCTTCGCCACCTCTTTAATGAAGAGGTCGAATTCGTCGGTGCCCGGAGCCGCGTCCGGGCCGAGCATCGAGAAATTCAGCGAGTCCGCTTCCTGATTGAACCGGACGCTGTTCTCGATGATCGAGCTCTTCGACTTCAGGTTGCGCCCCGTGTCCGCGGAGCCGGTGAACGCGACGGCGCACTGACAGTCGAGATGGTCGATCAGGTCGCCCGCACTTCCGCAGATCAGCTGGATCGCGCCCTCGGGGAATATCCGCGACTCGATCATGCTGCGAAACACCGCTTCCGTCAGATACGACGTCACCGTCGCCGGCTTCACGATCGCGGGAACGCCGGCGAGAAGCGTCGGCGCGAGCTTCTCGAGCATTCCCCACACGGGAAAGTTGAAGGCGTTGATGTGCACGGCGACGCCCTCGATCGGAACACAGAGGTGCCGGCCCACGAACGTTCCCGTCTTGGAGATCATCTCCATCGCGCCGTCGACGTAAAACGTCTCGTCCGGGAACTCACGCCGCCCCTTCGACGCATACACGAAGAGCGTCCCGATGCCGCCGTCGATGTCGATCCAGTTGTCACCCTTCGTGGCGCCGGTGGCGTAGGAGATCGCGTAGAACTCGTGCTTCCGCTCGTTGAGATAGGTCGCCATCGCCTTGAGCATGCGCGCGCGCGCGTGGAAGGTCATGGCGCGCAGCGCAGGTCCTCCGACCGTGCGGCCGTACTCCACCATCGCCTTGAAGTCGAGGCCCTCGCTCGACGCCTCGCCGATCTTCTCGCCGGTCACGGCGTGGACGAGATCCGCGCCCTTCCCCGTGCCGCGCACCCACTCGCCGCACGCGTAGCTCTCGAGCCGCTCGCGCGCCAAGAGGGGCTTCGTGGATCTATCCGTGAGTGTTGCTGTCATAATGCTTGTCATCCTGACGAGCGAAGCGAGGAAGGATCTTCTGTACGTACGGTAGATCCTTCGCTTCGCTCAGGATGACACCCCTTAGTTGGTTGTCCCCTTTCTGTAATCCAGCGCCGGCCTCGCGCGATCCAGCCGCGATTGGTACACGAAGTTCGGGCCGCGGCGGCGATTGAACTCCTCGCGCGCCTTCGCGATGTGCGTCGGATCGGTGAAGAGATCGATGGCCGTGAGCGTCATCGTCTTCGCCGCCACCATCATCCCCTTGGCGCCGATGGTCATTCCACCGGCCGCGACC